>CETH01066186.1_pt1 | contig 11862 bp, 8 predicted proteins | sample 361461 | NCBI WGS metagenome assembly CETH01 (sample SAMEA2622695, study PRJEB7988) | marine metagenome | isolation source: saline water (ENVO:00002010), including
ATTCCTCTAAAGAAATAAATTTTTCTCCTTTTTTTAGCTTTAATATTTCTTTGATTATAAATTCTTGTTCCGATTGATCTAATTTATACCAATCATTTGGGATTTCAGTTTCAGACTCCCCTATCTTAATATTTTTGATGAATTTAAATGCCTTTCCAGGTTTCCTAATTTTGATGCCTACAGGTTGCACAGATTTATCTTCTTTATATAAAAAACCCAGTATTCTTAAAGAGTTTAATACATACCTCCTCCCAGACTCAGAATTATAGTCAATAGTCTCGGGTTCGTAATAAGATACCTTTGGGCTGGGTTCTTTATCCTTTGGCTTTAGTTTGGTTGCCTTATTGAACCCATCAAATTCTGTATACTCTCCGAACCTACCATTTTTTAAAATAATAGGTAGATTTGAATTTAATTCCGTAAACAATATATTTTCTGCATTACTTCTATCAATTAAATCTAGAGCTCTATTAAATCCTATATCCAAAATAAACTCATCTTCATCAGGTGTGCCAAATAATTTCTTGTCTTCGTCATTCGTTGTCCATACACATGGACCATTAACACTCAAATCGGCAAATACGGCTTTACCTGTATCGGGATGTATACCCAATTCTTTAGGCAGTTCTTGATAAGTCTCCCATGTAGTATTCAGTTCAAAAGGTTTCTTTGTCCATTTACATTCAGAACATCCCACAAAATAACCCCAAGCCCCAGACTTTAAACTTATAGGACTGGAGCATTTGGGACATTCGCTTCTGATGTTTCCAGACTGATCTTTTGGAAAAATTACTGAACCTAGCTCTTCGTTGAGAAGATCCAAGACTTGTCTAGTTTTGAATTCTTCTTGATTACTTATCTCAACATCATTTATTTTTCTATTTAAATAGTCTTGGAGTTCCTGCCAGAAAACATTCAATACATCTTCATAATTCTTATTTCCAGAGGCAACCTCATCTAGGTCTGCTTCCATACGAGCGGTAAATTTAGTTTCTATAAAAAAGTCTTCAAAAACCTTCTTTAAGTATGATGTCAAAACTCTTCCTAAATCTGATGGTATTATCGATTTAGAACCGTAGGCATATTTTTTTGTTCTCAAACCTTTAACTATAGTTGCATAGGTGGAAGGCCTGCCAATGCCTTCTTCTTCCATCTTCTTGATCAAAGAAGCTTCAGAATATCTATTGGGAGGAGTTGTGAACTTTTGTTCATACTTACTATCTAATAAAACAAGTTTCTTGCCTGCATCTAATCCTTCTGGAAAATCAGTCATTTGTTCATCTTCAGACCCGGTGAGTATTTCAAAGCCCATAAAAATGTTCTTTCTTGAAGAAGCTTTGTATTCAATTTTATGATCAGTGGAAGAAATAATTAATGTTTTTCGTTCATATTTTGAACTTTCCATTTGACTAGCGACTGTCCTATTCCAGATCAACTCATACAACTTTTCATCATCGCCTAACAGATTAGTTGTTGAGGGTATCTTTGTAATATCAGTAGGTCTTATTGCCTCATGAGCTTCTTGAGAATTTTGTACTTTAGATTTATAAATTCTTGGCTCTTTGGAAAGAAAAGAAGAGTCGTAATTCGAAGAGATGAAATTTCTTATTTCTTGTAACGGCGGAGGTCCTGGATTTTCTTCTGAGAATGGCTCACCAGTATTCGGAGAAGTACTTATATAAGTGCCGTCTGTTCTCAAATAGGTAATTAATCCACCTTCGTATAACTTCTGGGCAGATTGCATGGTTCTATCAGCAGTAAAGCCTAGGCTACTAGCAGCAGCCATTTGAAGAGTTGAGGTTCTAAAAGGTGGCTTTGGGTTGCTGGACTGTCCTCTGGATTCGATATCCTTCAGTAAGAAACCTGAAGAGTTAAGTTCTTGTATAAAACTGTTAACTTCTGATTCGCTTCTTAAAGGATGTTTAGAGATGCTCCTTCCTTCAATTTGACTTAACTTTGCATCGAAAGCTGTACCTAAATAATCAAAGCTCGATTCAAAAGGCCAATATTCTTCAGGTTGGTGCAAGTCTCTCTGGTCTTCTTTTTCACAAAGTATCCTTAAAGTAGGTGACTGAACTCTGCCGGCTGACTTTGCTCTAGAAACATGCCTCCAGAGAAGAGGAGAAACTTTAAATCCAATTAAGTGATCTAATATTCTTCTAGCTAAATAAGCATCTACAAGATCTTGGTCGATATCTCGGGGAGATTCGATAGCTTTTTTAATTGCTGAAGATGTTATTTCATTGAAAGTAACCCTTTTAATTTCTAACCCATCAACTAATTTTTTATCAATAAAGTCACTTAATAGATGCCATGCAATTGCTTCTCCTTCTCTATCAGGGTCTGTAGCAAGGTATAAAATTTCTGATTCCTTGCAAAATTTCCTTAGATCTCGCATGACCTTTTTCCCTTTTGAAGAGAATTCCCATTTAAGGTTTTTCCAATCACTTGGATCTACTGCATTTTCTTTATCAGAAAGATCTCTTACATGGCCAACGCATGCCTCAACTTGCCAATCTTGGTGTGGAAAATTGGTATCTAAGTAGCCTTTTATTTTTTTTGCTTTGGCTCCTGACTCAACAATTACTAGAGACTTCATAGTATAAAAATTAAAAAATTGCTTTACAGTATAAAGTTCAAGAGGAGGCTATCTGTCAAGTTTTTATTTCATGTTTTAGAGTTCACTAACTCATAAATGAGATTTGGACCCTCATATATGAAGCCTGTATAGACCTGAACAAGATCAGCTCCATAATCAATCTTTTCTTGATAATCTTTAACAGACATGACTCCGCCAGAAGCAATGATAGGTATTTTATTTCCTACGATACTTTTTATTAACTTCAGACTCTCTAGAGATTTTTCTTTTAAAGGTGCTCCACTTAATCCACCAGCTCCATTCCTATCAACATGATCTATAGTTGTGTTGCTACAAATAATTCCGTCTAGTTCAAGTTCTAATATCAAACTACATATGCCTCTTAGATTATCAAGTTCCTCGTCAGGACTTAATTTAATAAAAATTGGTTTATAACCTAGAGAAGATGAAAGAGTATTTTGCTTAAATTTAATTTTACTAAGTAACGATTTTGAATAAGTTGCATTACTTAGTTCTCTTAAATTAGAGGTATTAGGAGAAGATATATTAACTGCAATATAGTCTGAAAATTCATAAACTTTTTCTAAGCATATCAAGTAGTCCTTATAAGCGACATCATTTGATGTGTCGAAATTTTTCCCAATACTTGTGCCCACGACTAGACTTGATTTTCTATTTTTTAGATTATTTAGCAGGTGATCTACACCTTTGTTGTTAAAGCCAAGTCTATTAATTAATGATCTATCTTTTCTATTGCGAAATAATCTTGGTTTAGGATTCCCGCTTTGGGCTTTTGGAGTAACTGTACCTACTTCTATAAAACCCACGCCTAGAGCAGCCAAGCAATCAATGTAGTCACCGTTCTTATCTAAGCCAGCAGCAAATCCTACTCTATTTTTTAGAGTATTCATGAAATGAATTTTTCCTTCTTCTTGAGATATAACACTATTTTCATTCTCTAATAATAAGATCTTTAAAAGACCTGATTTATGAAGAAATTTTAAAGATTTTAATGCTAACAAGTGGGAGAATTCTGTTGGGAAAAAGTGTAATAGTTTTGTAAAAAAACTTAGAAATTTCATTGAATTTAAATATTTAATAATGCTCATTATACTTTAAGGGTTAGATTAAATGGACTTTCGATACACTTAAAAGTTGACAAAGTGACGTAATATGAATTTTAATACCTCCCTAAGTTCCCAAAACCCTTATCAAAATTGGAAATTAGCAATATTTGTAGGTGAAATTAATGAATAAAATTACTAAAGATTTACTTGCTGCCATAAGCGCTTTTGGCTTAGCTTTGCTTCCTCAATTTACTTTTGCCGAAGAAGAGGCAACAGAATCTACGTCTGGATCAGAATCTTCTGGTTCTTCAGCTTCAGGAACTGCTTCAGGAACTGCTTCAGGAACTGCTGCAGGGAGTGCTGCTGCTGGAGCGGCTGTGGGTGGAATAACATTGGGTACTATTGCAGCTGTAGCAGCAATAGCAGCTGCAGCAGCAGCTATATCGGACAGCGATTCATCACCTAGTTATACTCCAACACCAACTCCAGATGTAACTCCAGATCCATCACCTTCGCCGTCTCCATCGCCTTCACCTTCACCTTCGCCTTCACCTTCGCCTTCGCCTTCGCCTTCGCCAACTCCAACTCCTGTTGAAATAGAAGAATATGTATTCACTGAAGAAGTTGTAGTTACTGTTCCAACTATAGAAACATCCACTTCAACAGCAACTAGAACCACAGGTGCGACTGCTACAAGAGCAACAGGTGCTACTGCAACAAGAACTACAGGTGCGACTGCTACAAGAGCAACAGGTGCTACTGCTACAAGAACCACAGGTGCAACAGCCACAAGAACCACAGGTGCAACTACAACCTCATCTGTAGGCGGAACAATAGTTGAAATGGATGTTGTTGAAACGTATGACGTAGTGGAAGAATATGATGTCGTTGAAACTTATGATGTTGTGGAAGAATATGAGGTTGTTGAAGAATATGATGTCGTTGAAGAATACACAGTAACTACAACATTGCCAGCCACTTCTACAGCAACAGCTACAGCAACTGCCACTGGTACGAGAGTAAAAAGCGATTAGTTTATTTCCTTTGAAAAAACCTGCTACTCAGCAGGTTTTTTTGTAACTTCTATTTCTATATAAGGCAACCTTGGCGATAAATACTGTCTGCTCTTCCATACATATTTTGTTTTTGGATCAATCCAGTATTTATTTGTTGCTGACCAATTAATCTTAGCGCTATATAAAGTTTCTTCTAAAACAATTAATTGTCTTTTTTGTCCCAATATATCAACTGTTTCTAGACCATTTAATCTTGAAGTGACTTCTACTTTCAAATTATTTAAGACTGGTTTCCTAAAAGAGTAATAAGTTATATAGGAGTGACTCTCTTTCTTAAGCAGGAAATCAAAATCTAAATTAGGCCTCTGAATATAATATAAATCATTTGGCATGCCAAAAGACCTAATAATTCTTCCATCATTCTCGATAAACTTGACTCTATCAGAGCTTACCCAAGTGTTTTTATTTACTTCCTTAGATTCGAGAATGATTAAGCTTTTAGTACCTCCTTCAAAGGAAATTAAAGATGAAGCATAGGGAATAGAGTCTACAGTTTCTTTGTCAAATAATATCTCTGTTTCACTAAAATTATTCAATAAGACATTGAATGCAGATGAAGAAGAGGAAGATAGATCTAAATTAGAGCAAGAATACAAAGCAATAATGATTATTAAAGTTTTAATGAACCTTACAAAAAAAAATTTAGTCATTTATTGATATCCAGTCTCTGTCAACAGATTTAAAGTTGGTGTCACCAAATATAGCATATAAAGAATTTAAGTGATTCAATATGGCACCTCCATCTTTGGTAAGGGGGTGCAGACCGAAAGAAATATCTCCCTGCCTGAAATTAGTAAAAAATGAGTCTGTGGGAATGGAAAAATAAAACCCCTTATCGAAAGACCCCTCACCAAATTCCTCGGACGAAAGATCTGTTTTTGTAGCAAAGATACCAAGGGTAAAACCATTATTGAATCTTCTTGAAAGATCAATAGTAACGCCTAAATCGCCTGCTAAATATTTACCCATTAATAGCTGGCTCTGGATTCCTTTAGGGAAGTCGTAATATAAACTTATATGACCTGTATTGACTTCGTATTCTCTAAACCCAAACCTTTGATTAAAATTTCTTTGTTTAACTCTGTGTAATTGGATACTAGAAGAGAAACTTGATTCAAAGGGTCTATAGTATATTTCACCTCCAATACCTCCAAACATCTCCTCAAGATATCCTAGATCTATTCTGGCGAAGATATCCTTATATGGCGACCAGATATAATCTAACTTCAATCTAGCTATATTATTTCTCCCTTGTGATAAATATTCTTGGATATCACTCCTTACTTTCGGAATCCTGCTTTGACTCGGATTTGCAAATTCATCAAATGTATCGTAAATGTTCAAACCCAGTGTTGAATGCAAAGTTAATCCTCTATCGAATTTAATCTTTGTATTGATTTTCCACCATAACTGTCCTAAATAAAACGATTCTGGACCTCCTATTTGATGTCTCAAGGATGGAGACATATTAAAAAATATCTCCGGAAATTTCACTGTAGGTTGAAATTCATGGTTTTTATATTTTCCAGGATCAGAAGAATATAATTTTGTTTTCTTATACAGTTCTTTAACGCTTAATTTATTCTGCTCAACCAAGTCAAAATCTTTTTTTCTAAATTCCAACGAATAAACTTCATTGTCTCCATTCATAGGAGTGATAATAAATTTCCTTATATCATCATCTAAGAGTGCTGAAGCAATTCTTGCTGTTCGGCCAACAGCTCTTGGATAACTTCTAAAGCGATTCTGCGCTATGGTAACCTCTAATTTACCATTAGATAGGTCAGCAGATTGCATCAATATATCTTCTTCTTTCAGGCCCCTATTCAGGGATCTATAGAAGATTTCTTTATTGGACTTTAAAATCTTTTGCTGTTGAGAATTTAACTTTACTACATTTTTCGGCGGATCATTTTTCTTGACCAAAGGTCTTTTTCCATAATCAGACTTTATATCAAAGGAAAATCTAAATTCGTTACCTCGCTCAAAACTTAAACCTACAGAGAGGTTCTCATTTACCGGGCGAATCAATCCAAAATTAAATCTGCTATCAACATCTAATTCTGGTAAGCCACCGTATTTAATGTCAGGATTTGAAGTATCGTATTCAAGTTTGAGCACAACTCCATATCTCCACCAATAATATTCTAAACCTGAATAGAGAGCTATTTTATCACCGGAGAACCAGGATTTATAATTAAACGAGCCTCCCTGACCACTCATAGATTCTCTGGTTTTAAATTCTTGATCAAATTTTTTGAAAGGATTATTGATATTCTGATCTTGTCCGAGGGAGCCCCATCCCAATCCTATAGTAAAATCTAAATCTCTGATATTTTTCGTTGCAGTGATATATTCTGCTGAAAAATTTCCTGTTCCTGCCAGGTCATTCCATCCAATAGAAATATCTGGGAGGTAGTAAGATTCTCTTAAAAGTCTTATTTTTAAGTCAAATCCCTTATCTTTTAATGTTTGATTTCCGCTATAGCCAGAAGGCCCATATAGAAGATTTTTTAGTTCTGTGTACTTATAAGAAGCTTCTAACCAGTTAAAAGGAGTGGCAGATATATAGGTATATTCATGTGGATAAGAACTTGAAAATCCAATTTTCATTGAACCTTCGGCCATAAGTCTGGCATTTGGCATATTTATAATTCCTGTTATGCCATAGTTAGAAGAACTTGACTCTAATTTTCTTGGAAAATATTCATAGATAGATGCATCTATCCAATTTGTAAAGATGAAAAGAAATGTTAAGTAAAATGTTTTAATCTTTACCACCGGTAATCGATATACCTTTGCTTAATCGTTACTTATAGCAGATATAGATGCAGCAGATATAGCAAGATCAGATAATATAGGTGTAATTACAGAGGTTAACTTTAACCAATTATATGGGTCAGGGTTTCTTGAAACTACAATTGTGCTTCCTGGTAAAAGTTCATTCTCAATATCGTTTTGGAATAATTTTCTTTTATAAACTAATGATTTACCGTTGGGCAAAATAATAAAGATCCTTGATAAATCTGCACCTTCGGTTGTGCCACCTGATAATTCAATATAGTCTTGTATAGTAAGATCCTCTCTATACAAAAGAGTTGTTGAATTTAGAACCTCACCAACAACTGATATCGAAGAAGACCTCTTCGGAACAAAAATTGTATCTCCATCTTGTAGAGGAAAATCTGTCCTTGGATCATTTTGGAGGGAGTATTCGTCAATAGAAGCTACCTGTCTACCTAAAGGTTCTTGATCTTCTAATTTTTCTATGAATTTGGTTAACGCCATGTATGCTTCGCCATCAATTTCATTTCCCGATGAAACTGCATCAACAAGTGCTCTTTCCAAATTCTGCGCATTCTTGATATAAGACTCTTTTTGCTGTTTCTTGACTGATTCTCTTGTAAATATTGCTCCCTCAGGGTAAGCAAGATCTGATAATCCTCCTGCTTCAATAATTATTTCTGAGATGGTTTGACCAGAACTAATGTCGTAGTAGCCCGGATATAGAAACTCTCCAGTTAAAAGAACATTTGCCTGTTCTTGCTTAGAACCTCTTAAGATATTTACAGAGTCGCCATCTTCTAACTTGATTGCATTCCACTTCTCAGGATCACTTAAGATCTTTGCTTCCCGTCTTTTAATTGTCTTATTAAACCTACTAAATTGAAGTTTTAGGTCTTTTTTATTTAATAGACCTGAAAACTTAATAATTTCAGCCAGTCTATTACCCGGTAAAATTTCATAATTCCCGGGCCTTTGGACAGACCCATCTATCCTTACTGCACTTTCTATAAGAGGATAAAAAATTGTGTCTCCCTCTTGCAATCTCATGTCCTGAGAGGTGTCTCCTTGAAGCAATAATTTGTAGAAATCGTATGTTTTGATTAGGTTTCCATTTCTTTTGACCTGTATGTTTCTTAATGAGCCCACTCTATCTGGACCACCAGTTGAGAATATTACATTTGTTAAGGAAGCCAAAGAACTGACTGTGTAAGTTCCAGGTTTATATGCAGCACCAACTAAATAAACATTTATAGATCTCAATTCGCTAAGAGATAAATAAACCTCGGTGCCAATTAGCTCTTCAGAAACTTTTTTATTGATCAACTTTTCAGCCGCCTGCATTGATTGACCAGCGATGTTTAAAGGTCCCAAAAGGGGTAATTTTATATTTCCATTTCTTGAAATATATTCTTCTTTTTTATCTTTATTATTTCCAAAATATTCAATTTTTAATTTGTCTCCTGGTCCTAAAGTGTAATCCTGAGGAATAGGTACATTGGTTGATAGCGCAAAGGTAGTAGGAATATCATTGAAGAGTTCATACCCATAAATACATGTTGTACAAGGTTCTTCCTCGTCTTTTTTAGTTACTGAAGTTTGTATTTCGAGGAATTTTTCTTCTTCTTTTACGACAGTCTCACCCAATCTTGCTTCTTGTAATTCTTGAATTTCTTCAATGGTCAATTCATCTTCAGACAATAAAAGCATTGGAATAATTAAAAGAATTGCAACTATAGCGATTAAATATTCATTTAGATGTGGTTTATAAATGTTGTTCATAATTTTCTCTTATGCCTAATCTGTTTTAATAATACCCGAACTCCAGCCTAGTTTATTCCGACATCCATCATAAAAATCATGACCGATAGGATGTATCAAGTTTAACATTGATGCAGATTTACGAATATTTATTTCATTCTCGCCGGGAATACTCATTGAATTATGACTATCAAAACTCAAGCTAGCTTTACTCTTTTTTCCGACAGTAACTATCTTTATATGGCTTTGAGCATTTATAACTAACGGACTTGAGCTGAGACTATGAGGAAACATAGGGACTATTGATATGGCATCTAGGCTTGGATGTACTATAGGTCCTCCTCCTGAGAGAGAATAAGCCGTTGATCCAGTAGGTGAACTAATGATAATTCCATCAGCCTTTTGCCTAAAAACAAAAACATCATCTATGAATAAATCGTATTCGATTAATTGTGCAATAGCGCCCGAATGTATGACTACTTCATTTAGAGCTATATGTTTTTTTTTACCTCCTTTTACAGTACTTTCCAAAAAGAATCTGTGATCAAGAGTATATTTGCCAGAAAGGACTTCTTGAAGTTTGGTTGTAAGTTCATCTGGTGCTATGTCAGTAAGAAAGCCCAATCTTCCTAAGTTTATACCTAGTATAGGAATCGCTTGCAAACCATAAAGCCTTGAACAGCTCAACATAGTTCCATCTCCACCGATGGCAATAACTAAATCACAATGAGAAATTAGATATTTTGATGAATAGGTTTTCAAATTTTTTAAGTTTGTATCTTTCTTAAATGTGTTGTCATAGAGAATTCTGCAGCCTTTACTGCCTAGAATTTCCTCTATTTGTTTTGCAATAAATATCTTTTCTGGACTTACACTGCTTGTAAACAGACCTATATTCGCGAAATTATTCATTGAAAATTACCACTTTTTTACCCAGTAGATAAATATTGTATCAATTGCAGCTATTAAAACCTTAAAAATGTACTTTGTAAGGGCTAACATAAGCGCTGTGGACCAATCCATACCCGTAGCGAAAACCCAAGTGAATTGATAAATTAGAGTATCTATAAGCTGCGAAGTAATGGTCGAGAGATTGTTTCTTAACCAAAGCTTAGATTCTCCTGTTATGCTTTTAATTTTATTAAAAAACCAGACATCGAAAGTTTGACTTACAAGATATGCAGTAAGGGATCCAATTACAAATGCAGGCGAATAAAAGGCAAGAGTGCTAATAGCGTTATGGACCTCTAATGCAGAGCCAGTTATTTCGGATGGTTTGAATTGAACACTCAGGACCAAAGTTATCATCACCGCTATGTTGGCAAAGAAGCCCAACATAACTGCCCTGTTAGCTTCCTGCCTACCATATTTTTCATTAAGGACATCAGTGGCAAAATAGATTCCTGAATACAAAATAGCTCCCATACTTACCTTATAGGTAGTTCCAAAAATAATAAGCTCACTTACTTTTCCACCCTGAAGATTGCCTAATACTATACCCAGAACAACAGCAGTATAAAGGCCATATTTCCCGAAAAACCTGTACAAAATTAAAGCAAGACCAAGATCGTAAACTACAGTTAACAACCATAAACTTTCCTGACTTAGATTAAAAATATCCAAAATATTTAATTTTGTATATATTTTAACTTATAGGTGATTAAAGATGTCGTTAAAACTTGAAGAACTCATTAAAAATAGTGAAAACATAACTTTCTTTACAGGGGCTGGTATAAGCACCAATTCAGGAATTCCTGATTTTAGAGGCCCTCAAGGCGTTTGGAAAACTTCTACACCTATCTATTTTCAAGATTTCATTTCTTCTAAAGAAAAAAGAATTGAATCTTGGGAAAGGAAGTTTGGAAATGAGCTGAGCATCGATACCGCAAAACCCAATCTGGGCCATAAAAAAATAGCTGAAATAATTGCCAAGAAAGATGGATTTTTGATCACGCAGAATGTTGATAACTTGCATCAAGACTCTGGCATTGAAGAGAAGAAAATAATTGAATTACATGGCAATGCGACTTATGCGAGATGTTTAGATTGCAAATTAAGATACGAGTTAAGTGATTTAAAAGAAGCGTTTCTAAAATCCAAAGAACCGCCAGTATGCTTAGAATGCAATGGCATAATAAAAACAGCAACCGTGTCATTTGGCCAAGCTATGCCTGAGAAAGAAATGCAAGTTGCTCAAAGAGAAGCGATTAAGTCTGATCTTTTCATTTGCATTGGTACATCACTGGCAGTTTTTCCAGCAGCAGATATTCCCATCTTAGCTAAAGAAACCGGTGCAAAACTTGTCATAATCAATAATGAAGAGACCCAAATGGATAGTTTCGCAGATTTAGTTATAAACGAAGATATATCTAAAGTGTTTTCAGAGATATCTCTTTAGATTATTGGTCGTGTGTCAATGCTACTAAGCCTAAGAGTTTTCCTTCTTTCATCTCTTTCAGAGTGTCGTTAGCAGCCGAAACATCACGAGTTTCTACAGCTACGGGATCTATCTTACCTGCAACCACTAATTCCATTAATTCAGCCATATCTCCTAAACTACCTACATAAGAACCCA
>CETH01009978.1_pt1 | contig 11860 bp, 8 predicted proteins | sample 361461 | NCBI WGS metagenome assembly CETH01 (sample SAMEA2622695, study PRJEB7988) | marine metagenome | isolation source: saline water (ENVO:00002010), including
TAATAGGAGTTCTATTATTTACTCTTAAAATTATAGAAATGTTATTTTCTAAATTAGTAACTTTTACAACACTTGGTAAAGGTAATGTTTTGTGAGAAGCAATTAATTCAGAAATATTAATAATTTCATTATTAATTGTTTTTTTTCCATGATGTATTTTACCAAAATAAACTGCCCTTCCCTTTTCGTTGTAATCATAATTTTCTTTAGGAGTATATTTAACATCATCAATAAAATATGGTTCTCCAATATAATAAAAAGGAAATTCATTTTTATTATTTTCTTCAATATTAATTAAATCTTTATTAGTTTTTAATTTTTTTTCATTTTCGTATGGTACACAAGAATAGATAAATAGAGTGATAAGAATTAATCTAAATAATATCATTTTTTTAACTCATCTGATAATAAACCAATTGATAATGCATAATAATGTGAACAATTATAATATAAAATACTTTTATAATTATTAAAAACCAAAAACATTCTACCATCTAATCCGTCAGGGGCAACAAGCCTAGCATTAATATCTTGATTGATGAACTTAGAATAATCAATTTTTTTAAAACCCAATTTTGACCAATCTGATAATTTTTTTTCTATGGACATTGTTTTAACAGCATAACAGCCTTTAGGATTTGTTTTTTTTAATGAATCATAAATTTGTTTAATATTTTTAGGAGGTATTATCTCAATTCCCCATGATTCTTTTTTGTTCCAAGGAGCTTTTTCTAATGATGTTAAATAGTTTGCAATAGAGGCAAAAACATCTTCTTCAGTTTTCCAAATATCTATATTACCATCATTGTTAAAATCAACAGCAGATTCAAAGAATGTTGTTGGCAAAAATTGAACTTGACCCATGGCACCTGCCCAAGAGCCGACTAAGTTTTGAGAATCAACAATTTTTAAATCTATCAATTTTAAACTAGCTAATAATTGTTTTTTGTAAAAATCACTTCTTCTTTTATCAAAACTTAAAGTAGTTAATGCTGGAATAATTTTAGATTTACCTTGATTTTGTCCATAATAAGATTCTAAACCCCAAATAGATAAAATAAACTCTTTTTGAATGTTATACCTATTTGAAACAAGATTTAACTCATCAATAAATTCATCTCTTTTAATTTTACCTTTGTAGATTCTAGTTTTATCTAAACGATAATAAATATATTCTTTAAAAGTAATGGTGCTTTCTGGTTGGCACCTGTCTCTCATTATTATTTTTTCAAGAGGTTTTAAATTTGATAATTCTAATTCAATAGTTTTTTGACTTATTCCATTATCAAGAGACTCCTTGGATATTTTATTGATCCATTTATTCCATTCTTCGTTAGTAGGCATTTTGGGCTTAATGCATTCAGCAAATAAACAGCTAGCAGATAAAAATAGGAATATTATTGAATATTTTATAACTTTTTTAAACACAATATCTATTATAAAATAATTTAATTAATTTATATATTTAATTATACTTTAATTAAGGTCATATTATATTTTGACAAAAGAAATACTTAAATGTAGTTATTTTAAGTAATTAGGAGAGTTGGCTGAGCGGTTGAAAGCACTCGATTTGAAATCGAGCAAGGTGGCAACACCTTCCGGGGTTCGAATCCCTGACTCTCCGCCATGATTATTTCTCAATAATTTTATTAATAAAACTATCATATTTATTATTGATTGTTTCTTTTTTTAGCAGTGACAATATCTCTGTATCTGAAAATTCACTTAAAATTTGAATTATTGTATTTAATTCTTCTAAATTAAAATCTTCAATTTTATTAATAAAATATTTTTTGAATAAAATATCACTTTCTTTAGTACCTGTATAAATAAGTCTGAATAAAATCTTTTTTTTTAAATTATTTTTGTAATTTATCATATATAATTATAATTTATCATATATGAGATCAGAAAAAATAATACCACTATTTAAAAAAATTTCATCTTTAAAAGGTATTGGTCCAAAATTAGAAAATGCATTTGTAAACTTATTTGGAGATTCAAAAATTGTTTATTTCTTTTGGAATATACCGAAAGATTTCTCGAAAAGAAATTTAATTAAGAAAATAACATTAGATGATCTGGGTAAAAATGTAATTTTAAAAATTAAGATTAATAAACATAATATTTTTTTTAAGAATAAAATTTTTAGAATTAATTGTGATTCAAATAATGTTGATATAGACATAGTTTTTTTTAGAGGTAGTAGTTCATATATTAAAAATTCTTTGCCTCTTAACGAAGAAAAAATTATTAGTGGTAAATTAGAATTATATAAAAATAAATTTCAAATAACACATCCTGAAAACATATTGAATATTAACGAAATTAATGAAATAAAAATATTTCAACCATTATATTCATTAACAAAAGGTATTACACAAAAAGTTTATTATAAGACATTAACTAAATCGTTAATTAATTTACCTAATTTAGATGAATGGATAAATATAAAAACCATTAAAAAATATAATTTTTTACCATGGAAAGATACTTTAAATAAAATACATAACCCAACAAATGAGTCTGATTTAATTAATAAAAATCAATTTAGAAGAAGATTGGCATATGATGAATTAATGGCTCATCAATTGTCTCTGTCTATAATTAAACAATACAATAAAAAAAATAAAGGAATTAAATTTTCAAATAATCATAAAATAAATATATTTATTAAATCTCTTCCATATGAACTGACACAATCACAAAAAACCTCAATCAATGAAATTAAAAATGATTTATTATCTGAATACCAAATGATTAGATTATTACAAGGTGATGTTGGAAGTGGAAAAACAATAATTTCAATAATCGCCATGTTAATTGGATGTGAATCTGGTTTTCAAAATGCAATAATGGCTCCTACTGAAATTCTTGCTACCCAACATTATGAAACAATATCAAAATTTTTAAAATCAACTAAATTCAAGATAATTTTACTAACTGGTAAAGACATAGGAAAAGATAGGCAAATTAAATTAGAACAAATAAAAAATCAGAGTGCTGATATAATTATAGGAACCCATTCGTTAATTCAGGAAGATGTTCATTTTAAGAAATTAGGCCTAGTTATTATTGATGAACAACATAGATTTGGTGTTCATCAAAGATTAGCATTTACTTATAAAGGTTTAAAACCAAACATATTAGTAATGACTGCTACCCCAATACCTAGAACATTAACATTAGCTGTTTATGGAGATATGAGTGAATCAAGAATTATCGAAAAACCAATAGGAAGAGTTGAAATTAATACAACTGCAAAACCAATAAATAAAATCAAAGATTTAATAGATGGTATTAAAAGAATTATTAAATTAAATCAAAAAATCTATTGGGTATGCCCAATGATTGATGAGTCTGAAGAAATAGATCTTGAAGCTGCAAATGTAAGGTATGAAAAACTAAAAAAAATATTTGGTCAAAATGTATTATTAATACATGGTCAAATGAAAAGCTTAGAAAAAGAAATTATTATGAAAAAATTTAAAAATGAGAACTATAATATTTTAGTTGCTACTACTGTAATTGAGGTTGGTATTGATATTCCAGATGCTAGCAGTATTATAATAGAACATGCAGAAAGATTTGGATTAGCACAACTTCATCAATTAAGAGGAAGAGTTGGTAGGGGTAATATCAAATCAAATTGTGTTTTATTATATAAAGAAAACTTAGGTTCAATTGCCAAAGAAAGAATAAATATTATGAGAAAAACAAATGATGGTTTTAAAATTGCTGAAAAAGATCTTGAAATCAGAGGTCCGGGTGAAATACTTGGAAAAAAACAAAGTGGATTTCCAAATTTTTTTATAGCAGATTTAACATTTGATAAAGATTTGTTTGATTCTGCAAGGTTAGAAATTGATAATTTATTTATCAGTACTAAAGAAATTAATATTAATGAAAATCATAAAAATTTATTATATTTATTTGAAAAAGATATTGCTTTAAAAACATTAAAATCGGGATGAAAAATATAGAAAAATTAATAAATGGGACTAGATTTCAATGTCAGGGTTCTGGAAAATGTTGTGTTTCAAGAGGAGGTTATGGATTTGTGTATTTAAATAAAAAAGATATTAAGAGATTTGCAAACTTTTTTAATATTAAGAAAAAAGATTTTATTGAAAGAAATTGTGTCAAAGAAGACGGCTATATTAGATTAAAAGAAATTAATTTAAACGGAAATTGTATTTATCTTAAACATAAAAAATGTTCAGTTTACGCAGCCAGACCAGAACAATGTAGAACATGGCCGTTTTGGCCAGAAAATATGAATACTAAAAAATGGAAAAAAGAAATAATTAATTTTTGTCCTGGAATTGGAAAAGGTAAATTTTATTCACCTAAAGAAATAAAGAAAATATTGGTTAAAGAATATAAAAATAATTAAAAATGGTGGAGGATATAGGATTCGAACCTATGACCAATTGATTAAAAGTCAACTGCTCTACCAGCTGAGCTAATCCTCCAATTTAAATATCTATAATTCTTATTTAATTTTTGTTGAAAATGCAAAATATTATTTATTTTTTTTATTAAGTTTTTTTAAGACAAATTGAGATACAAAATTATTAACATTCCCACCTAAATAGTGAACTTCTTTAATAAAATTTGATGATATAAATAAATTTTTTTCAGTACTCATAAGAAAAATAGTCTCAATATTAGAATTTAAACGATAATTCATTCCAGTCATTTGAAATTCATATTCAAAGTCAGAAACTGCCCTTAAACCTCTAATAATACAATTTGCTTTATTTTTTTTAGCAAAACTTGTCAAAAGTCCATTAAATTTAGTCACATTAATTGATTTATCTTTAGCAATTTTAATTGAACTAATATCTTTTTTTATCATCGAAATTCTTTCATCAATAGAAAAAAGAGGTTTTTTATTTGAATTATTTGCTATTGAGATAATTAAAGTATCAACAATTTTCATAGATCTAATGATTATGTCAAGATGACCATTAGTAATAGGGTCAAATGTTCCTGGATATATTCCTATTTTTTTATTCATAATCTAGTAATTTAACTTTAGTTACTGATACAATTTCTTCAGTATCTGGAATTTTAAATATTGAAACTCCTTTTGTACTTCTTCCAGCAATTCTTACATCTTTAACTGGAATTCTTATAATTTTTCCACCATTAGTTACTAAAATTATTTCATCGTCATTTTCTACAGGAAATGAATTTATTACATCTCCACTTTTATTAGTTTTAATTATTCCAGTAATTCCATAACCTCCTCTATTTGCAATTCTATATTCATATGCTGAAGATCTTTTTCCAATACCTTTTGAGGTTATGCTAAATATAAATTCTTCTTGTTTTCTTAATTCAATAAAATCAGAATTTTCACCATTTGTTTTATTATCTTTTCTCATACCCGATGAATATTTTAAAAATTCCTTTCTAATTGATATATCAATTTTACTATGAATTAACGTGCACATTGAAATAACTTTATTTTTATCTTTTAGTTTTATGCCTTTGACTCCTTTAGACATAAGGCCCTGATGTAATCGAATTTTTGCTATTGGAAATCTTAAGCACTTTCCGTCTGTAGTAGATAAAAAAGTATCTTCAACATCTCTACATAAATTTACCCCTATTAGTTTATCATCTTTATTTAATTTTATTGCAGTTTTTCCAGATTCTCTTAGAGATTGTTGACCGCTTTTTGCTACATCAATTAATTTATTTTTTCTTATCATTCCAAATGATGTTGCAAACATGATATATAATTTATTCCATTCTTCTTCATTAATAGGAAGAGGAACCACTGCAGAAACAATTTCATCATTTTTTATAGGGAGTATATTTATAATAGGCTTGCCTCTAGATTGGAGAGAACCTTCGGGAATATCATAAGAATTCAATGAATAGACTTTACCAAATGACGAGAATATTAATAATTTGGTATGAGTTGATACTACAAAAATTTGTGAAACAAAATCGTTGTCTCTAGTAGCCATCCCTGTTCTACCTTTGCCACCTCTTTTTTGAGATTTATAATTTTTTAATGGCACTCTTTTGATATAGCCTCTGTGAGATAGTGTAATTACTATATCTTCCTTCTGGATATATTTAATTTCATCATAATTTTCATCAGGCTGATTTTCTAAAATAATTGATTTTCGTTCTGTAGAGAATTCTTCTTTAATAATATTCATTTCTTCTTTCATTTTTTTAAAAAGAATTTCATCAGAATTAAGAATTTCAAGATAATTATTAATTTCTTTAATAACTTTATTTAAATCTGTTTTAATTTCTTCTCTTTCTAAGCTTGTAAGACGATGTAATCTAAGTTCCAATATAGCTTTTGACTGTTCTTCACTTAATGAATATTTTGAACTTACTAAATTTTCCTCATTATTTTCAATTAATTTTACAAGTTCAATTATATCTTCACCTAATCGCCATTTCTCATTCATTAATGCTTTTTTAGCTTCACTTGTATTTTTTGATTTTCTTATCAAATTTAAAATTTTATCAAGATTAAGGTTAGAAATTACGAAACCTATTAAAACATGAGCTTTTTTTCTTGATTGATTTAAATTAAAAATTGTCCTTTTCGTAATTATTTTTTTTCTAAAGACGATAAAAGCATTTAAAATTTGCTTTAAATTTAATTGTTCTGGTTTACCATCGTTTAATGCTAAAATATTTGAACTAAATGTTGATTGCAGAGGTGTAAACTTAAATAATTTATTCAATATTATTTCGTGTTCTACATCCCTTTTTAATTCAATGACAATTCTTACTCCTTTTCGATCTGATTCATCTCTAATATCAGAAACTCCTTCAATGATTTTATTATTTACTGTTTCAGCTATTTTTTCTAGTAATCTTGATTTGTTTACTTGAAATGGAATTTCATGAATAATTATAGCTTTTTTATCTTTATTAATATCTTCAAAAGATGTTTTGGATCTTATAGTGCAAGAGCCTCTACCAGTTTCATATGTACTTTTAATTCCTTCTTTATTTAAAATTATTCCTCCTGTTGGAAAGTCAGGGCCTTTAATGATTTTATTTAAATCTGATACTGAAAGATTATTATTTTCTATTAATGCTATTGTTGCATCTATAACTTCTCTAAGATTATGTGGTGGAATACTTGTTGCCATGCCTACAGCGATTCCTACTGCACCATTAATTAATATATTTGGATATTTAGCGGGTAAGACAACAGGTTCAAATGCAGTTTCATCATAATTTGCATTGAAATCAACGGTTTCTTTATCTAAATCATCTACTAAATAATTAGCTATTTTCGCAAGTCTTGCCTCAGTATATCTCATTGCAGCTGGAGGGTCGCCATCCATTGAACCAAAATTGCCTTGGCCGTCAATAAGTTCTAATCTCATTGAAAAATCTTGTGCCATTCTAACCATAGCATCATAAATTGCTGCATCACCATGAGGATGGTATTTTCCCATAACATCACCTACAATTCTGGCAGATTTTCTATAAGGTTTATTAAAAACGTAATTTGACTCATTCATTGAATATAAAATTCTTCTATGAACTGGTTTTAATCCATCTCTTATATCTGGAACTGACCTGGCTACAATTACACTCATAGCATAGTCTAGATAGCTTTTACGCATTTCATTTTCTAAAGAAACACTTGTAATTCCAGTTTTATTAGGAGGTATTTGATTATCCTCTTTCTTGTTTTTTTCTATATCTGATTTCAAAATTTACCTGTAAATAGTGAAGAAATTTTATAATTTTTATACCAAATAAAAATTTAGTGAACAAATAGTAAATTTAAAATATTGAAATTATTTTATCTATATTTTCAATAACTTATATGAGTAAATTAATTAAATACATTAATTAAAATGGTATATCATCATCTATATTAGAATCGCCTGATTTTTCTGAATTGTCTTCAACACTTATATCTTCACTTTTATTTTCTATAGATTGATTTGTATTACCCCTATTGTCTAATAATGTGAGTGTTGAATTATAACCTTGTAAAATTACCTCAGTTGTATATCTATCATTACCCTGTTGATCAGACCATTTTCTTGTTTGAAGTTCTCCCTCAATATAGATTTTTGATCCTTTTTTTACATATTTTTCAACAATATCAACCAAACCTTCACCAAAAATAACTACTTTATGCCATTCAGTTTTATCTTTATATTCCTGAGTTTGTTTGTCTTTCCATCTTTTTGATGTTGCAATAGAAAAAGAAGCCAATTTGGAACCATTTTGAGTAGCTTTTATTTCTGGATCTTTCCCTATATTTCCCAATAATATAACTTTATTAACACTACCTGCCATTATTTTTCCTCGAATAAATTATTTTGATACACTATATCAGTTTTGTAGATATTTTCTAATCATAAATAGCATATTTTTAATGGATATAGATAAAATTATTATAAAAGGGGCTAGAGAGCATAATCTTAAAAATATTAGCCTAGAAATACCAAAAAACAACTTAATTGTAATAACTGGAGTAAGTGGTTCAGGAAAATCAACTTTAGCTTTTGATACTATTTATGCAGAAGGTCAAAGAAGGTACGTTGAATCTTTAAGTGCATATGCAAGACAATTTTTACAGATGATGGAAAAACCAGAGGTTGATAGCATAGAAGGACTTTCACCAGCAATATCTATAGAGCAAAAGACAACATCAAAAAATCCAAGATCTACTGTTGGAACTATTACTGAAATTTATGATTATCTAAGAGTGTTATATGCGAGAATTGGAGTCCCCTACTCTCCCACAACAGGAAAACCAATAAGACCTCAATCAATTTCAGAAATTGTAGATACCATAATTCAAAATGACAAGAATAATAAAATTTATTTATTATCACCAATCGCTAGAAATAAAAAAGGTGAGTACAAAAAAGAAATAGAAGAATTTAAAAAAATGGGTTTCCAGAGAATTAAGATTAATAACATGATATACGATATTAATGAATCTCCAAAGTTGGATAAAAAATATAAACATAATATAGATGTTATTGTTGATAGAATTTATTTGGATAAAAATTCTTTACAAAAAAAACATATTAAAAATACAAAATCTAGATTAGCTGAAAGTATTGAAACTTGTTTAAATTTAAGCAATGGAATTCTTTATGTAGAAAATTTAGATACAAAAAAAATACAAATATATTCGTCAAAATTTGCATGTCCAGTAAGTGGATTTACTATTGAAGAAATAGAGCCAAGATTATTTAGTTTTAATAATCCTCAAGGTGCATGCAAAGAGTGTGATGGTATAGGTTATGAAAAATATTTCGATGAAAATTTAATTGTACCAGACGACAGCAAATCAATTATTGATGGAGCATTAAGACCCTGGGAAACTAAAGTATTTTCAAGAAATAAAAAATTTTTAATACAATTATTATCATCTATTTTAAGTCATTATAAAATTGAAATAAATACTGAATGGAGAAAAATACCAAAAAAAATTCGTAAAATAATTTTAGAGGGATCAGATAACTTAAATGATATAAAATTATTAACTATAAATTCAATAACAGATGGAAGTAAAAGCTTTGAAGGAATAATTAATTATATTGACAAAAAATACAATGAAACTGAAAGATTCTGGGTTCAACACGAGTTAGAAAAATATTTATCTGATGCTGATTGTCAAGTTTGTAACAGTTATAGGTTAAATGAACAAGCTATGGCAGTAAAAGTTGACGGATTACATATAGGTGAATTAACTAAAAAAAATATAAAACAATCTTTAGAATGGTTTAAATCATTAGAAAAAAAATTAAACAAAAATGAAAAAGAAATTGCAAAAAACTTAATTAAAGAAATAACAGATAGATTATCATTTTTAGTAAAAGTAGGTATTGATTATCTAACTTTATCAAGATCAAGTAAAACATTATCTGGGGGTGAGTCACAAAGAATTAGACTAGCTAGTCAAATAGGATCAGGATTAACTGGTGTATTGTATGTATTGGATGAACCTTCAATAGGACTTCATCAAAGAGATAATAAAAGACTTTTAGAAACATTAAAAAGATTAAGAGATTTAGGAAATACAGTTATTGTTGTTGAGCATGATGAAGACGCTATACGATCTGCTAATCATATAATTGATATTGGAGTGAAAGCTGGAATCAATGGAGGTTCAATTACTGCTGAAGGAAATTTGAATGATATATTAAAATCTAAAAATAGCTTAACAGCTAAATATTTAAATAGTGAAATAAAAATAAATATTCCAAAAAAAAGAAAAATAAATAATAAATTATTATCTTTTTATAATATTAAAAAAAATAATTTAAAAAATATATCAATAAACATACCTTTAGAGACTTTTACATGTATTACTGGAGTATCTGGTAGTGGTAAATCATCATTACTAATTGATACTATATATCCTAAACTTTATGAGTATTTTAATACCACAGGAAACAAAACAGAATCTGATTTCAATATGAAAGGTGCAAACAATTTATTAAAAGTAATTGATATTAATCAATCACCTATTGGAAGAACTCCAAGGTCAAATCCTGCAACATATACAGGATGTTTTACACCTATTAGAGATTGGTTTTCTAATTTACCAGAAGCAAAATTAAAAGGCTATAAACCTGGAAGGTTTTCTTTTAATGTTGAAGGTGGTAGATGTGAAGAATGTGAAGGAGATGGAGTAAAAAAAATTGAAATGCATTTATTAGCAGATGTGTACGTACAATGTAATTTATGTAAAGGAAGTAGATTTAATAGGGAAACACTTCAAGTAAAATATAAAGATAAAACAATTGCTGATGTTTTGAATATGACAGTGGATGAAGCTTATAATTTTTTTATTAATATTACTCCTATAAAAGATAAATTATATACTCTAAAAGAAGTTGGATTAGGTTATATTAAAGTTGGACAATCAGCTACAACATTATCTGGAGGAGAAGCTCAAAGAATAAAACTTTCAAAAGAATTAAGTAAAAGGTCAACTGGAAAAACTCTATATATACTTGATGAGCCAACAACAGGTTTGCATTTTGATGACGTAAAAAAACTACTTAATATTCTTCACAAACTAGTTGATGATAAAAATACAGTTATAGTTATAGAACACAATTTGGATGTGATAAAAACCTCTGATTGGATAATTGATTTGGGTCCTGAGGGAGGAGATAAATTAGGGGGAAATATTGTTTTTTCTGGTAAAACTGAAGAAATTGTTAAAAAAAAGAATAGTTTTACAGGTAAATATCTAAATGAACATATTTTAAAATAATTTATTTTAAAAATTAAAATAATAGTATAGAATAATAATAATGGTTAGTTTACTTCAGTCGCTTCAAAAAACTATAATTGCAGGAATAATTCTTGCAATAATATTGTTTGGAATAATGATCATGTTGTCAGGTGGATGGTATCTTGATACTTATTTCTGGAGTGCATTTTTTAGATATCTTCATGTCCTTTCTGGAATAATGTGGATTGGCTTATTATGGTATTTTAATTTTGTGCAAATACCTAATATGCCTAATATACCGGATGATCAGAAACCTGCTATAGGAAAAGTTATAGCCCCAGCTGCACTTTTTTGGTTTAGATGGGCAGCTTTAGCTACAATAATAACAGGGTTGATTGTTGCATATTTAAATGGCTATATTCATCACGCTATGACATTGGGTCTAATGGGTGGAGATCCTAGAAGTATTACAATCGGAATTGGAATGTGGTTAGGTATTATAATGGCATATAATGTGTGGATGGTAATTTGGCCAAATCAAAAAAAAGCATTAGGTATTATAGATGCAAGTAAAGAAGAAAAGGCAAAATCTGCAAAAACTGCAATGCTTTTCTCTAGAACAAATACATTATTATCAATACC
>CETH01052709.1_pt1 | contig 11859 bp, 10 predicted proteins | sample 361461 | NCBI WGS metagenome assembly CETH01 (sample SAMEA2622695, study PRJEB7988) | marine metagenome | isolation source: saline water (ENVO:00002010), including
CTGTCGCTTCAGCAAGTTTTTCAGCCCATTTTTTTATAATGGCGTTACGTGGGTCAGATTTTTCATAGATCGCATGTCCAAAGCCCATGATCTTCTTTTTTTTATCTAACATTTTAAGGATTTCTTGTTCTGCCTCATCTGGTGACTGCCAGTCCTGGATCATTTCCATTGCTGCTTCATTAGCACCACCGTGAAGATTGCCTCTCAAGCTCCCTATCGCGCCGGTAACGCAGCTATACATATCTGATAAAGTTGATGCACAGACTCTTGCGGTAAAAGTAGATGCGTTAAATTCGTGCTCAGCATAAAGAATTAGCGACACATTCATAACTTGAGAAGCTAATTGATTTGGTTTTTCCCCCAGTAACATTTCGAGAAAATGTCCCCCGATAGAGGGATTGTCTAAAGAGGTTGAAATTCGCTTGCCTTGATGGGAAAAACAATACCAGTAACAGATGATTGATGGTAACGCAGCTAATAAACGAATGGCTGTGTTAAATTGTTGATCGAAAGACGTTTCAGGCTCTAAGTTACCCAACATTGAGCATCCGGTTCGCAGAACATCCATAGGATGAGTGGCAGTCGGTATTTTTTCGAGCGTATCTTTTAATTCTTGTGGTAAGTTTCTTAGTGAAATAATTTTAGTGATAAAATTATCCAGTTGCTTCTGATTTGGTAATTCTCCAAAAAGCAAAAGATAAGCGACCTCCTCGAATTTCGCTTTCTCGGCAAGGACTGATATATCGTGCCCTCTGTAAGTCAGTCCAGATCCTGTTTTCCCCACGGTACAAAGCGAAGTTTGACCAGCAACTTGACCGCGAAGACCTGCTCCGTTAATCGTGTTTTTATTCACAAGGACCTCAAAGTTTTTCTCATATCAAAAGTAGAATTTTAGTCAACGCTCGTATTAGAAAAGAGTTTGTCTAGTTTTTCTTCATAAGAATGGTAGTTAAGAGTTTCATAAAGTTCATCCCTAGTCTGCATTAGGTTAACAGCTTCGGTTTGGCTACCTTTGTCAGCAATCGTCTGATAAACATTCAGCGCGGCCTTGCTCATGGCGCGAAAAGCGCTTAAGGGGTAAAGGACGATTGATACACCAGCATCTCGAAGCTGATCACGCGTGTATAGTGGTGTCTTCCCAAACTCAGTTATATTCGCCAGTACAGGTACGTCTATTGTCTCGGTAAATAGTTTATACTGCTCCAAATCCAAAATAGCTTCCGGGAAAATAGCGTCAGCGCCGGCTTCTACGCATCCCACTGCTCTATCGAGAGCTGCGTCAATACCTTCGATAGCAAGCGCATCAGTTCGGGCCATCACCATAAATTTGCTGTCTTTTTTTCCGTCTACGGCAGCTTTAATTCGATCTATCATTTCAGATTTTGATACGATTGATTTATTGGGACGGTGGCCACAGCGTTTTTGCGAGACCTGATCTTCTATATGAACGCCTGCTGCTCCAGCTTTTTCGATATTTTTAATTGTGCGACTGATATTAAAGGCTCCGCCCCATCCAGTATCAATATCGACTAAGAGAGGAAGATCAGTTGCGTTACAGATTCTTTGTACATCTTCAGTCACATCTGCGAGGGTAGTGATTCCTAGGTCAGGGAGGCCGAAAGAAGCGTTGGCAACCCCGCCGCCAGAAAGATAGATGGCATGATGGCCAGCGGATTCTGCCAATATTGCGCAGTAGGCGTTTATAGTGCCCACGACTTGAAGTGGTTTGTTCTCTCTCAAGGCAAGCCTAAATTTTTCTCCTGGGGTCATAGTTTCTACCTAAATAAAAAAACTTATCTAACTGATAAATTTAAAAAATCTCTACTTTAACCGCGGAATTATACATGATTAATTGTCTCGAAAGCGATTACCATAAAGAACTAGAATTAAATTACGATAGCCCGCTTTAGGTTTAAGCGATTGGTGTTTTGTACTTCGTTGAAGAATATTTAGGAACTAAATCTATTTTTATCTATAATAATCAGATATATGGATATATAAACGCATATATTAAATTAATTTTGTTCTAAAATTAAACTTTGATGCATCGAGAAAGTGTGGCCCTATATGGCATTTAAACGTTTTCAAGACTTTTTGAGCAACTTGGTTAGTCGCCAAAGACGCTTTTTTGTCGGATCTGAAGAAGAAACGGTCGATGGGTTGTTAGTCAAGTTAATGGGTACAGTGGGTGAAGTCTCTGGAATAGTTACAGCAAGGCAGCTTTTGGACCAATACTCTGTTATGACCCCAGATGAAAAATTGAAATTTTTCAAGCATTTGGAAAAAGATTTCAATGCTGATAGAGATATGGTTAGGCAAGCATTCAAGCGATATGATGAAGATCCATCCAGTGCAAACCTTAATCAACTCTCAAAAATGTCTGAGCCTCGACGTCAGGAACTACTGCGACGCCTAAATTCCACGCCAGATGCGGCTCATGATTTGGTTCAAATGAGAACAGATCTACTGAGGTTTCTTGCTGCTGACGAGAAGCTTAAATCTGTCGATGAAGACTTTATAAGGCTATTCACATCATGGTTTGGTCGGGGTTTTTTGGTTTTGCAAACAATTGATTGGTCTACATCAGCAGCAATTCTTGAGCGTATTATTAAATATGAGGCAGTACATGAAATTAAAGATTGGGACGATCTTCGGAGTCGTATAAATCCACCTAATCGGCGCTGCTTTGCTTTTTTCCACCCGGCATTAAGAGATGAACCCCTAATATTTGTCGAGGTTGCATTAAGTGTAAAGGTGCCAAGCTCAATTAACTCTATCCTTGGTGATGAATCATCAAATAAGGAGGTCGACCCCGAATACACTACGGCTACATTTTATGGAATTAGTAATTGCCAGCCTGGTTTGAAAAATATTTCGTTTGGGAACTTCTTGATCAAACAAGTAGTACAAGAATTGCAAGTGGAGTATCCCTCGATAAAAAACTTTGTGACTCTTTCCCCCATTCCAGGCTTTCATAAATGGCTTGGTTCTGTAAGAGATGAAGAGCTAGGTGGGCTTGATCTTTTGAAGACAGAATTAAATAAGGTGCGGAAATCTGAGGATGAGCTTGAGAGTAATCGCGAGCTCATAAAAAAAGCCGCCTGCAACTACTTGATTCAGGCAAAAAAAGGAAAATATCCGTTTGATCCTGTTGCTAGGTTCCATTTGGGTAATGGTGCATCAATCTACCAATTAAATGTGGGCGCCGATATGAGCGATAAAGGGTTATATCAATCGTGGGGAACGATGGTTAACTATTTGTATGATTTAAAAGATATCGAAGAGAATCATGAGGCATATGCTATTGAAGGTGAGGTAAAGTTCAACGATAAATTAAAGCCTCTAATCGTAAAGGATTGAGGTTTTTAGCTAGATAAAATAGTCCAGCGATCAAACACTACCTGAAAAAATTTGCGTGCCAACATAATCTCATACGATGTTCATACCTTAACGTTGAGTATATATTAGATGAGAGATTTACTAGCTTGCACTTGCTGCCATATGCTGGAGAATGCCTGGTTTTTGGCTTTCAAGATATGATATTTCATAATTATAAGCCTTAGCGCTTGAATCAAGCGCTGAGGCTTCGTTAATCGCTTCTGTTAAATCCGCTACCGCAGCTTTCTGTGTTAGATAAGGTCCAGAAATCTTTACTTGCAGGCTTGGATCGTCGGGAGATTTAGCGACAATATAATAATTTTTCGAATTCACACTGGTCTACATCTAAATTCAGTCTTAGTGGTGTTTGCCTAACTGTTATATCGGCCGCGTATTAAAAACCAAGAGTTACAATAATTCAATATTTACTCACTTAATCCTAAAAAAAAGCTGTTAATATATTTTCCAATGCTATCTGATAATATAAACATGTTTTATACGGCTATAGTTTTTTGAAAAATAAATTCGGTATTCAATTATGCTTGATACGAGGCCATTACTTGCAGGTAAAGGGTTTCCAAAGTTAAAAAGAGATTCCCTTGAGATTTTGCAAGTCAACTTAGGCTACAAATGCAATCTCAGTTGTACGCACTGCCACGTTAATGCTGGACCGACAAGACTAGAGCAGATGGATTATGAAAATGTTAATGCTGTGTTGGAGTTTATTTTCCGTAATCCTATTAAAGTTCTTGATCTTACGGGCGGCGCCCCCGAGTTAAATCCTAATTTTAAATACCTTGTAGAAAAAGCAAGGAGTTCGGAAGTCGAGGTCATAGATAGATGTAATCTGACCGTTTTGCTTGAGCCAGGGTTCGAAGATTTATCAAGGTTTTTAGCAGACTACCAAGTAACTATCACAGCATCTCTACCTTGCTATTCTAAACAAAACGTAGACAGACAGAGAGGAAGAGGTGTTTTCTTGGATAGCATACGCGCACTGCAGGACTTAAACTCATTGGGGTATGGTACTGACTCAGATAAGAAATTGAATTTAGTTTTTAATCCAGACGGTATTAACTTGCCTCCCGAGCAATCCAGCCTAGAAAGACAATATAAGTCGGAACTTTATGAACAATATGGAATATTATTCAACAATTTACTTACGATAACTAATATGCCTATTAGTCGTTTTGGGGGCATGCTTTTAGCGAAAGGTCTGTATGACGAGTATATGTCAAAATTAAAAAATAGCTTTCAGCAAGAAAACTTGGCTACCGTAATGTGTAAAAACTTGTTAAGCGTAGATTATCAAGGCTATGTTTACGATTGCGACTTTAATCAAATGCTAGGTTTAGATTTGGTTAAAAATGGTAAAGGAAAAATACACATATCAGATTTAATGAATCTTGACCTAATAGGTAATGAGATTAAGGTTGGTCAGCATTGCTTCGGATGCACGGCCGGGCAGGGTAGCAGTTGCTCCGGTGCGCTAAAAAATTAGAGAGTATGAAGCATGTTTCCATAATTATTCCGGTTTTAAATGAGGAGAAAATTCTTCAATCTAATTTAAATTCCCTACAAATACTTCGTAAAAATAACTGTGAAATTATTGTAGTTGATGGAGGTTCTTCAGATCGATCCCCTCAGATCGCTATACCTCGAGTAGATAAATTTCTTGTAACTAGACCTGGTAGGGCACATCAAATGAATCTTGGAGCGGAACATTCAAGAGGAAAGATCTTGGTTTTTCTGCATGCTGATAGCCAAATTTCGTACCAGGCGATAAGTCAAATGATAGAAAAAACGGACAGCCTCAATTATTTTTGGGGTTGGTTTAGATTAATGTTTGATAACTCGTCTCCAGTATTGTTGCTTGTCAGCTTCTTCATGATGCTGCGAGCTAAATTTACAAAGATTTGCACTGGAGACCAGACCTTTTTCATTAGTTCTAAATTGTTCAACAGCGTTGGAGGGTTTCCATCTATTCCTATAATGGAAGACGTTGCTATCTCAAAAACTCTCAGGGTTCACTCAGCTCCAATTCAGCTGAGAGTAAAGACTCTCTCATCTGCAAGAAGGTGGGAACAAAAAGGGGTTTATCGGACAATCGTGTTTATGTGGTATTTGCGTTTACTTTATTGGTTTGGCGTTTCGCCTAATAAGCTTGTTGCAAAATATTATCCTACAAAAACAGAAAAAGGTGCCATAGAAAAATCTCAAGTTGCTTATAAGTATTCCAATATTGATATCTTACTATTTGCAAGATTGCCTGCTCTTGGAAAAGTGAAAACTAGACTAAGAGATGCCCTGCCAGAGACCAAAATTTTAGCTCTTTATAACGCGATGTTTAAACGTGTTGCGAGTCTTCTTGATGAGAGTAAACTGGCACAAGTTCAATTATGGCTGGACACTGACTCGGCTAGAGCGAATGAATTTGTCTTAGATTTGTCTGAGAGTTTTAAGATGAATGAACAGGTAGGTGAAGATTTGGGGGAAAAGATGAATTTTGCTATTAATAAATGTCTTGTCTCAAAAAATTCAAAATGTGCTTTGTTAATAGGCTCAGACTGTCCGGCGATGACCTATGATTATCTCAACAACGCTCTGCGATTATTGAGTGGTGGGACTGAATTAGTGCTGGGCCCTGCGGAGGATGGCGGTTATGTACTAATTGGTGTGAATAAATCTTATCCAGAATTGTTTCAAGGTATTAAGTGGGGAGGGGATGAGGTTCTTGAGAAAACTATTCAGAAGGCAAAAAATATTGGAGTCGATTATGTTTGCCTAGAGCCCCTTTGGGATGTAGATAGGCCTGATGACCTTAGCCGGTTGTCAGAATTAGAACCTAACCTTGACTGGATAAGATAATTAGTGCACTACAATTAGCAGACCATTTGGAGAAAAAAGCTGTTCAATTTGGCTATTTTTTATTAAATTTTTGCTCAAAGGAGAGTAATTTTTCCGAGGTTTTATTTACATCTAACTGATAAGAGTCTGAAGATAAGCGGTTATGGATATCCATCATCCTTGAGACGTCAATTGAAGAAAGCTGATTGATTTCTAGTTCTAACTTTGATGCGTCTGCTCCTATGTCTCGGCTTAACTTTTCAATACGCTTAGATCTGAGTAGTTTTTTGTTCTGTTTTGGTTTCATCATATTTAGTACGGTAACTCTTGGAGCCAATGCGATCATTTAAAGGTGATGTCATTACTCAATTTTTGATGAAAAGCGCCCTCAATCTCTTCAAACTAAAGCATTGTTTAAATGGCTTAGGCCTTATCAGACCTGACTCAGTTATTAATTTCATCGAACTTAGAGCTCTTTTTCGTATACAATTAATTATGAGCAAAGAATATAGCGACTAGAGAAGCAATATCTTTATGGTAGATGAGTCAAAGGTATTAATAATTGAAGACGATGCCAGACATCGTCATGACTTAGAGACTGTCTTGGCTTTTTTGGGAGAGGACACAGTCCCGGCATCCTCCTCGAACTGGTCAGAAAAAGTGGAGAAGAATATAAAGGCCAGCTCTAAAATAGCTGTGGTCATAATAGGTTCTTTGGACTCAATAAAGCTCGAAAATCTGTTATCAGAAATTCATGAGTGGGAAGCATGTATTTCGTTTGTGATTTTGGGAAGAGAAAGAACATCAAATTCTTTGAGTTCGCAACTTACGAGCAGTATTACAGCTTTCCTAGATAGCAACTTAAGTTATCAATCGTTACTAGATGCCTTACACAAATCAAAACTTTTTTACAATCATCATAATCGTTTGCGAGATGTTGATGGGCTTAGAAGCAGCGATGTGTTTCCGGGTCTAGTAGGTGAGAGCGATGCTATTCAGGAAGTTAGACGCATGATGGGTCAAGTTGCTAACACAGAAGTTAGTGTATTGATTACTGGAGAGTCGGGTACCGGCAAAGAGGTTGTTGCCAGGAACTTACACATTAATTCTAATCGTGCTGAAAAACCATTTATTCCAATAAATTGCGGAGCAATTCCTAATGAACTTTTGGAAAGTGAATTGTTTGGGCACGAAAAAGGCGCATTCACTGGCGCTATTTCAACACGTATTGGTCGTTTTGAACTTGCTGATGGTGGTACTTTATTTCTTGATGAAATCGGAGACATGCCTCTAAATATGCAGGTTAAAATACTCAGAGTATTGCAGGAGAGAAGTTTCGAAAGAGTTGGTGGTGTTGAAACAATCCAAACTGATGTGAGAATAATAGCAGCGACTCATAAAGACTTGGAACAAATGATAAGGGAGGGTAATTTTCGGCAAGATTTGTATTACCGTATAAATGTTTTTCCTATTGAAATGCCATCATTGCGGAGCAGGCCGGAAGATGTGCCGCTACTCCTCAATGAGTTGATTTCAATGCTTGAAGCAGATCAAAAAGGTTCTATTCGTTTTAATTCTAGCGCCATAAAATCTTTGAGTCGTCATCCATGGTTGGGTAATGTGAGAGAGTTAGCCAATTTAGTCGAACGAATGACTATTCTCTATCCTCATGGCATCGTAGGAGTTAATGACTTACCTGAAAAGTTTAGAAATTCAGACGAAAGAAAGAGGCCAGCGGATGAATTTTTAGATCCAGAAGGGAATCTGACATCTGTTTCTGGATCTGAATTAAATGCGCATGATGGTTTAGATCAAACGATGCTGCCTTTAAACGGAATCGACCTTAAAGCCTATCTTACTAATTTAGAGAAGGATTTGATTTCGCAGGCTCTTAATTATAGTGATGGTGTAGTTGCTAGAGCAGCCCAGAGATTGCATATCCGTCGAACTACTTTGGTTGAAAAAATGCGAAAATACCAACTAATGAAAAAGCAAAATATTGAGGCGTGTAAGATACTTAATGACAATAGTCATGAGACAATAATGGAGTCAGAATCCTCTGAGTAAAACGATAAAAACTTCGGGCAGTCTAATCTTCATCTGCCTGTGATGGATTTTCCATTTACCCGCCCTTCCTGTATTTCAAGGGTCACGGTGATTATGCCATTGATCACCTGATCCATTTTTAGAAGAATGCCTTCCCATTCAGATGAAAGCCAAAATATTACTGACCGCGAAGAACTTTTAGGAAGGTTTCTCTCAATTTTTATACTGGAAAATTGTCCAAGAGGAGTTTCGATATCCTCATAGCCCAACACAATGTACCGATACTCTTGAATACCTGATTCGTCAATAATGTTGAAAGAGATTTTGTTTGTGGTTTCTCTTATGTTGCTGTGGATAAAAAGTTGATGACTCAATTTATCGAAGATTTGATCTTCAATTTTTACCGTCTGCGACTGCTCTGCTGTCGAGATTGTTGCGATAGGTTGGACCCAGTCAAATTCTATATTTACTGACTTATCTATATAACCAGTTTGTCTCATGCTGTAGGAGAGAGGGATTAGCTGTTGACTTTCTGAAAGGGTTATTTTGCTCCTCTCTGTTATATTCATGATGGATTGCGCTGCTGCTGAAACTTCGATGGTGTTTAATAATTCATAAGAGTTAGTTGTGCTTTTCAGAAACGAGCGGGTTGCAGATGCAGTGGCTAAACCGGCACTTGCCTTGTAGTTAATGGAGTAAGTATTTAACTCTCGACCTACAGAGGATTGCGAGAGGATAAGCAAAAAGACTACAAAATAAGGCGATAATTCTCCGACTATCTTCCATGCAATTGGTAGTTCCTTGGTTGAGCTAAATGTCATAATCACTTAATTGAATTTTGCCGATTGCTAATGATTCCACAACTCTTGGATAAATTACATGTTCTCTTTCAAGGACTCTTTTAGCTAAAGATTCTGCTGTGTCATCAGGTAGTACACAGACCGAATCTTGAGCGATGACTGGACCGCCATCTAAGTCTTCGGTTACGAGGTGAACAGACACTCCATGAACTTTCTTTTTATCTTCTAAAACACGTTGATGGGTGTTCAGGCCGGGATATTCTGGCAGTAAAGAAGGATGAATGTTAATTATCTTACCACGAAAAAGTTTTACAAATTGGGGGCTAAGGACTTTCATAAATCCGGCCAATACAATTAGCTTTGGATTAATTTCTGATATTCGGGTGGCGAGTGAGTCTTCAAATTCAAGTCTTGAGTCAAATGATTCCTGCGCAATTACGTAGGTATCTATCCCAGATATCCTTGCTCTATTCAAGCCAATAGCTCTCGCTCTATTGGATATTACAGCGCTAATTGTATAGCTCGATCTACGACTTGCATCTATTAGAGCCTGGAGGTTAGTCCCTTTACCGGATATCATAACAACTATATTGAACAGATCTGGCATTATAGACTGGGCGTTTGGTTATTAATTATTCTATCAGTTGAATAGCTTCTGCGGTGGACCTTTCTGACAGGTATCCTATTAACGATGCGTTCGCTTGTTCCTCATTTAAAATGTCTATCGCTTTTTCAGCGTCGTTCTGATTTACGGAGATAACCATGCCGATACCGCAATTGAACGTTTTGTGCATTTCAAAGGAATTAATATTTCCTTTTTTCTGTAACCAAGAAAAAATCGGTGGTTGTTTCCAGCTTGCTAGTTCAATATTTGCTTGTAGGTGATTTGGAATTACGCGTGGTAAATTCTCGATCAGTCCGCCTCCTGTTATATGGGCGATAGCATTGATCTGAATTTTGTCGCCGATCTTTTTGATAAGATCAACATAAATTCGTGTTGGGCATAGGAGTTTTTCTCCTAATGTTGTACCGTCAAATGACTCTGATAAATCGGTTTTATTAATTTCTAGTATTTTGCGGATTAAAGAATAGCCATTTGAATGTGGACCAGATGAATGAATCCCAATGAGAACATCATTAGGAGAAACTCTTGATTGATCAATGATGGAATCCTTCTCCACTATGCCGACAGCGAACCCCGCTAAATCATAGTCTCCTTCTGAATACATGCCCGGCATTTCCGCTGTCTCGCCGCCTATCAGGGCGCAGCCAGCCATTATACATCCTTCGCCTATCCCTTCGATCACACTTTTTGCTACATCGATGTCCAGTTTTCCTGAGGCATAGTAATCAAGGAAAAAAAGTGGCTCGGCACCGCAGACAATTAAGTCATTTACACACATTGCTACTAAATCAATTCCAATAGTATTGTGTTTTTTTAAAGTGGTAGCGAGCTTTAGCTTTGTTCCAACCCCATCGGTGGCTGATACCAGGACGGGATGCTTATAGTTTTTGGGTATTTCACAAAGTGCTCCAAACCCGCCAAGACTGGATAGGACTTCGGGCCTTGAAGTTCCTTTGGTTATTTTTGCTACTTCCGAAACTAATGAATTACCAGCCTCTATATCCACTCCGGCTGATCGATAGTCGAGTTCGTCGGATTTATTACTATCCTCTGGATCTTGATTATTGCTCATCCGATAGGTCCTAATTGACTGTCTCTATGGAAACTGGTACTAGTCTATCAAAAAAGGACTATGCGAGTCAGTCTTGAAAAAACTATATAATACTGGAAATAGAGAAGGATATTAGTTGGAAATGAAATTTAATTTTCGTAAAAGTATAAGCTTGACTGTCCTGTGCTTCATAGCATTTATTCCTGTAGAGGGTCTTTATGGCCTCCAAGTGGAAGGTCTTTACAGTTCCAGAGTTGTAGTCGATAACGAGAGCGACTCGGAAAGGAATCGAGCGTTTCAGGAAGCATTTAAGGCTGTAATAATAAAACTGACAGGTAGTGATCGCTGGTTGAATGAACCGCCCATCGAAAGGGCGATTTCTGAAGCACAAAGTTACGTCGAGGCAATTCAGTATGAAAGTCACAATGGAGATCAGATTATAGAGGACGGGGTTAATGGTTCCGAGGATAAAAATGGTGAAGGTTTCATCGAAGTTACTTTTGCAGGTTCGCTTATTCAAGAACTTCTTTCTAATGCTAAAGTGCCGATTTGGGGCAGCAATCGACCAAGTGTACTAATTTGGATGGTTTTACAAGATTCCTCCGGTAATAGGTCGTTGTTAACTCCAGAAAGCAATCCTGAGATATCCGATGTTATTCGTAACTTTGCTGAATTTCGAGCTATTCCAATTATTTTTCCAGTTCTTGATTTTGAGGATAGAAATAATTTGTCAGAGGAGGATGTTTGGGTCCTCGACTCACAAAAGATCGTTAAAGCGAGCGCAAGGTATGGCGCGGACAGTATTCTCTCTGGAAGATTGCATTTTACAAGCGGTGGTGAACTTATAGGCCTTTGGCAATTTATATTTCAGAATGAGATTGATGTTTTTGATGGAGTTGAGGAAAATCTGAATAATTACCTCAAGGTGCCTCTTAACCGAGTAGCCAACTCTCTCTCCAGTTACTTTGCTGTGGTTGCCGACTCGACACCTCAGGAAACTGCGAGTTTGAAAGTCGAGGGGATAAGAAATTTAAAAGCCTACACATCATTGATGAATTATGTGTCAGGGTTAGGGGCAGTTCATAGTGTTAAGACGTCTATTTTAGATAGAG
>CETH01183672.1_pt1 | contig 11850 bp, 10 predicted proteins | sample 361461 | NCBI WGS metagenome assembly CETH01 (sample SAMEA2622695, study PRJEB7988) | marine metagenome | isolation source: saline water (ENVO:00002010), including
TTCTACAGCTACTGGTTCAGGCTCTTCTACAGCTACTGGTTCAGGCTCTGGTTTATTTAATCTAAGTTCCCGTCTTCTTCTTCTGGCGAGTCTTCTACGATTGGTATGCATTTATTATTAATAATATATTATTATTATTTTAAATACATTAATTGTTAAAAAAAAATTAATATAGGATATATTATAATAAGTAAATAATATGGAAACGGCTATTATAGAATCTATGGGTCCCGGCATGTTTTTAAAAAATACTTTTATTAATCCAAAAATATTAAACGAAGTTCCTTTCTTTAAAAAAATACTTCAGGATAATATGTATAATACTGAAGTATTTCATGGATATATTAATAAAATAAATGACACCTGGAGTGTTATTCTTAGTTCTCAATTTAAGAAATTAATAAAGATGTACAATGAAAAATATATAATTAATCAAATAAAAGAAAGAGAACGTCAAACTGATATGATCAATATGGCAAATGCAATAGCCGCTGAACAGTTATATTCTGATCTTGAAAACTTATCTGTGTCTCCAAGTTTAAGTTCGATAACAAGTGGTCTTAGTAGATCTGCTATATCAAAGAAAAGACCTTCTAAAAAATTAAGAAAATAATAAGTCTTCCTCTTCTTCGATTTCTTCTAGTTCACCAAATCTTCCAGCACCAGTATTTACAGATGGTTTTCCTTGAAACTCTGCAAATATGGGTCTTTCAACTTCTTCAAAACTAGAGTCTCTAGATGGACATGGTTTTTCACATTCACATTTCTTTACATATTTAACATTTTGAACACCTAGTGCATTCGTATATTTAACAGCTTCGTGATCCATTGCAAATTGAGGTCCAAATAATTCTACCATTCTTTCATCTAGTTCTGCCTGTGTCATCTCTGATACCTTTTTCTTTCGAGATTGTTTTTTCATTACAATAGATATATCTTCCATAGGAGTACCGGAATCTGGCATTTCTGGAACATTAATAAAACTTTCTTGACCTGCTAAAAGAGGTTCAGTCAGTGTTGATATATTTAAATCTTCAAAATCATCTTCAAGAGTTCCAAAGAAGTTAATACCTGTTACTCTTACGGTATTATAAACATATGCAATCTTATTTTTAATCTCTCCCTCGGGAAGTTCTGCATTTAATTGCTGTGGTATACTCGGAGATGGTATATATAATCCAGCAGCCATTGCGTCGCCAATTGCCTTTAAAACTTTCTTAAATTTGCTATTTAGCAGAGCCTTGTTAGACATATCTTGTACTAAAACAAGTTTACCATCTTGGACAACTGCTGACATAAAAAGTACATTATTACCCTCTGAACCATAAATAAATACTGGAAACATGGTCATTCCATTATCATAAAGTAATGGGTATGTCTCTTGGATAAATGGTCCAGATTCTTGTTGTATTTTAAGAGCTTTCATGATAGCTTCAGTCATGTCTACTGTAGTTTCAACTGGAGTTGGAACAATAGTTTCTTCTACTAAAACTTCAACAGTTTGCATATCTGGAATTGGAGATGGAAATCCATTATTAACATAATCAGCTACAATTTCTTGAACTGCTACAGGGGGATTATTAAATGTTTCTGGAGATTCTTCTTTTAGTAATTCTAATATTTCACGATCTTCATCTGTACAGTATGTCTTAAATTGTGAAAGAGGAGTTTCCTTTAGAACCCAGTTTATATTTCCAACAGATAAACCAGGATTCATAGCTATGTCTTCATCTTCTACTTCTTTGAATTGATAATAGGTAACCCCTTCTTTAGTAACACTTTTAATGAGATATGTAGTTCCATTGCATATTTTACGATATTTATCTGTGAACATTTTAATCGCACCAGTTGGATATGGTTTTTTAGGTGCTGGTTCAACCTGTTGCTGAGTTCCATCTGGTAAAGTAATCGTTTGAATTGGTCCTGATCCAGCCGCGGCTGCTGCAATAGGCGGCCCTGTATCAGAACTTGGACCTGCTTCAGAACTTGGTCCAGCTCCTGGAGATACGCTAGTATCAGGAATACCAGATTGATCTAGACACATTCTAATTTGATCCTCTGTTAAATGACTTAACATCCAATTAATTATAGCCTCAGTAGATTTATCTTCAAAAAATTTTAATGTTTCTGTACTCATTTAGTATATTATTTATATTTTATTTTGCAAAAATAATTTTATTTTTTACTTACCTGTTTAAGTGTTTCATTTATAATATCTGGTCTTTCTACAGACAATTGTAGAAGATCTTCAAGATAACTTTCTGGATATATATTATACTTATAAATAAGATCTAATACTTTTTGATTCGTTTGCTGCTTTTGACTTTCTTTTGTAAACTCTTTATTTATCTGTTTTTTAGTATCTGTTGATACGAGATTTTGTTTTGCTAATTCTTTAATACATTTTATTAAATTAAGTCTAGCTAATGTATTTTCTTTGAAATTTATAACATTTTCTCCCGATTCATTAAAATAATTTTTTCTAAGTACAGGTAAAAGTTCATAGTTTTTATACAATTTATTTGTGTACATTTTAACATTTTCTGGAAGTTCTAATTCAGAAAATATCTTTTCGGACTTCCAAGGTTCGATCTGTTCAAGAATATTTAAATCGGAATTAATTTGGGGTTCTATTAGAACTTCTGAGTCAGAAAATGGTTTAAATAAACCAGATGTATCTTGTGCTGCTTCTATAAACTTAATTGGAAGATCTTTATTTGGAAAAGAATACTTTCGTGTATAAATGTCATCAAATGTAACCACTTCTGGTATTCCTTCTCGAATGTAAAGTCTACCATTAGATGGATTTTTATAAAATATTTGATAATATCCCGCATTTGGAATGATATTTTCTTCAAGTCTAATTATATTTCCATTTTTATTAAGTTCTACATCTATAGCACAACTTTTAAGAATTAATTCTAATTCTGTATTAATTGCCTGTTTCTTAATAGAAGACATTAACATTTTTTGTTCTATACCAAATGTAGCAAGCTGTCTAAAATTAGTTGAAATATTAATTTCTGCAAACATAGACATAACATCTGCGTCATCTGCAGATGGAAGAACACTGTAATGGCGATAGATATCAACAAATTGTTCATCTATTGGTAGATTAGAATGACTGCAAAAACGAGATGCACGCGCTAAGATTTGTTCTATACGAGATTCATTCCACCAAGGTTCTGTTATATGTACTTGTTTTACATTTCTAAATGATACACCTTCCATAACAGAGCGCGTACCCAAAATTACTTTTAAAAGTTCTCCATTTCTATTTTCAAAAGAATTAAATGTGTTTCTTGCTTTTTTAATTAAAGTTCCATCTTTATCTTTTGTTTTTGTTTCAGAACTCCAGATGAAGTATTTACCGTTAACACCGGGTGTTTGTTTATCAAAAGATACAAGACCACATGCTTCTAAAATAGCAGCTAAAGGTTCTACGCCATAAGTTAACCAATTTGAGAATATAAATACTGGACCATTACAATTAAGAGTAAGTTCAATTATACTAGCAAACTTTGATGAAAATTGTTTGGTGTATTCTATTATTTCCTGTATTGGTCTTCCCTTTAGAGCAAGTATATTTCTTCTAAATAAAACAAGAGCTTGTTTTTTCTCTGCAACTGTTCTATTAACATTTTCACCTACTTTTGGTAAAAATATATTTGAATACTGTTGTGTTGTTACATACATTCCAGATACTTTATCTTCATCTTGAGAATTATAATCTCCTAATAGTACACTTTCATAAGCTCCTAATGTATCATTAGTTTTTTTAGTAAGCTTGTCTCTTGAAACATCGGATTTCAGAGCACTGATGTATTCTATTTTATGTGTAGCACTAAATGTATGTTCCATTGTTATTATTCTTTTATATGGATAAGCATTTGGATTACCTCCTTTGAAGTATGAAACATATCCAGAACATATGTAACTTATAAGATCTTTATTTAATATACATGAGTCCTCTTGTATCCAATCTACGTTACTTGGGATACACTTATCATCTTCGTCAAAGACTCCTACAAAAAATGAATAAAATTCTTTTTTATCAATTGGAAAGGGAACTCTAGGACGCAATAAATTAATTGTGAGTGCTAATTCATACGGATTGTCATAAATTGGTGTAGCAGATAAAAGTGCTATGCGAAGTTGAGGATGAAAGTAATACTTAATAGCATTGTATAATTTCTTATAGAATATACCACCAGCGCTTACAAGTCGTTGAATCTCATCAATAATTAGAAGACCATTTTTATGAAATAGAGCAGAATCTTCTAATAACCTGGTATTTTTTATTAATTGTCCATCTTTTCCGGTTTTATAAATACTTTCTATAAAAGTTTGATGACTAACAATTTCAAAAGTTCTAACTATATTACCTCTAAGTTCTTGTTGATAAGTTTTGACCTGTCTTTTAATTATATTGACTTTATTTTGTTGATCTGCAAATCTTTTTGCAGTTCCAGCAGAAGAGTCCCCAAGATCTATTTCTCTTTCAATGTTGAATAGCTTATTAGTTTCTATTTCTACCTGTCTTAATTTTGCTTGTAGAAGAGCATTTTTTGGTTGAGAGATATAAAAATCTCTTTCGTAATTTCCATCCTTGTATATCAAACAAAAAGAAGGGCAAGCAAAAAATTTTCCATTTCTTATTTCACCTGTAATTTCTTCATAGTACTGTTCAATAAGAGGTGCTGGAACCGCATAAAGAAGTCTTTGATTTGAAGCATTTTTAAGAGCTTCTCCAATAACTATACTTGTACAAGATTTACCAGATCCAAGTCCATGAAAAACTAGACAGTTATTAAAATTAGTTCCTGGTCCCATAAGTTGGCCCATAAACTTTTGCTGTGGAGCTAGTGACATTTCAACAGATTTACATATCTCAGTATTTGATAATGAAATATAATCTTCTTTAAATTGAAATGGAGAATTTTCTGGAAATGCTTCGGATGAGTATTCTTTATTAATAAACTCAAGTAGATCTTTATTATTAAACTTTTCTACATTATTTAAATCTGGAAACACCTTTCCCTGACAATTAATTTTATATTTTTCAGCATCTTCTGGATTTTCATAGTAATATTGTAAACAATCCGTCATTATTAATATGAAAATAAAATAATTAATTTTTTTTTCCACCTGGATCTCTATTTATAAACAAATGATTTGGTTCATAAATGTCATGTAAGGCGGACACTGGATAAATTTGATTTACTTAATTATTTTTCTAGATGATCCTCATCCAAAAGAAAACATGCTTATTTTCTTTGGAAGCTCATCATCTGACTTTTGTCAGGCTCCAAACTTATTCTTGCCAAGTTTACGATTGATGTCATTCATTAAACGAGCATAACTTTTGTAAACATATCCGCGTCTTTTAGATTTATACATAAGTTTAATTTTGTATTTTTTAGCACGGAGTTGTAAATTCTTGAATGCCATAGCTTTCTTTTCCATTTCTTTACGTGTAAGAGGAAGTCTTTTTCCTTTAGAGCTTAATTTTGTTACATTTATACCCACTGAATGTAATTTTCTTTTAAGTTCTTCGTTGGACATGCTATTTAATTTGTTAGATTTTTTACCAAAAGAAGAAGTATCCATCGATCCTGGTGAAGTTTCAATCAGCGATGGGCTACTAAAGCTTATAGGAAGTTGCATTAGACTTTTTACTGCCGCCTGCTCTGCTTCTCTTCGGGCACGCTTTTTCCTGTTAATATTAAAAGCTTTTCTAGAATAACCAGCTAGAGTCACTGCTGCAACCATATCTTCTCTTAAATATATACTCATACCCGTAATTAAAGCGTTTGAACCTTTATCACTTGTTTCTCCTACAACAAATCTAGAAAAAATACTTCCCATCTCATAACATATTATATCAAATGAGATAAAAGCTGATATACTATTTACAAGATCAGGTGTCAGACCTCTGAATTGATCACACTTAGTTTCTATACATAAAAATGTCATTAATTGCAAAAAGTCACCCATAGTTTTAAACATACTTAAACCATAAAAAGACTGCATAACAAGACCTCCGTTTGCTCTGTCAGCACTAGTTGAAGTATTATATTTAGTAACCATTTCTAAAGCAAGCGTGTTAACGCTATTATTTTTTTGTCTACCTACGGAATCATTTGATCTAATAATTGGTGTTGAAAAAGTCTCGTTAAAAAATTTTTTAATAGACAACTGCACTGTGTCTCCCGCAAATGATTGTAAAGTACAATCAATTATTTGATCATCTTCGCCTATTCTAATATCATAATTTAAAATGCTTTCCATGCTTTTTAAGACTAAACCCTGTTCATTAAAAAATTTAGACAATTGATCTACATTTGAAGGATCATATGAAGTACTGAGATCTTCTATTAATTTTATAGTTGGAATATTTGGACATTCACTTTTAAATTTTCTATAATTTTCCAATACACCAGAATAAATTGGAAGTAGATTCATTGGATTAGAAGTTGCATCGATTTTTATGTTATAACTAGGATTAGTAACCTGTTGTCTTTTTATATTTTCTTGAACTCTGGTTAAAATATCTAACATTCTAAAAAAAGACGGACTACCATCGCATTCTCCTTCTGATAAAGCAGATAGAGATATTTTTTGTAATCCCATTATTGTAAGAATAGCTCCTACTACTTCTTTGGCAGATGCATCTCCTCTAATAAATGAATCTGCTGCTTCCGGGTTATCATATCTTAATCTTCTATCTTGTCTTGCAAAAACACTGCTAGAATTTAATAGTTTGCTAGAATTTAATAGTCTATTACATTCCGTTGTCATACCCGGATTTATAGCATTTAAATCTCTTATCAAATAATACATTGTAGTTTTTAAGAAAAATTTCTTCTGGTCTGGGTGCGGAGGCTTCATGAATGCCCTGTCTCCCAGAAAATCGTGAACAGCATCACATGCTAAAATAATTCTTATAAAAGCTTTAAAAATGCCAATTTCTGTAAAACCGGAACTAACTGGTAAACTTAGTCCATTAGATTGAAATAAATTGTATAAGTCTATTTTCATTTTAATAAATACAATATATTTTAATTTGGTTTTAATTTAATGTAGTTTCCACTCAAGGTAGTATCTTACTTGACCAGGTGTATTAAGATCGGTGTATTTAAAAAATACATAAGCATTTTCAGTCAGATTTATAATATATTCTTTAAAAAGGTCTAACTCTGAATCACCATCGATGTAGTAAGGATTTTCTATTATACATTTAGTATTAAATATCCTTTTTGAATACTGAAGTTCAAAAAGACCTATATATTTTGGTCCTTGATTAGTAATTATACTATCTGGAAAAAAACCTAAGTAAAAATACTCCGAAGAGGTATACATATTTGCCATTCCTTTCATAGTAAAATAGTCTAGATAATAATGATCATCGTATTCTAATCCTGAGTTTGCTATAAACATGACCCAGTTGTGTGCCCAATTTTCTGCATTAAGATGTGTCAAAAGTTTAAGTTCTCCCCCAGGTGGTGGTTCTAAAGACTTTTCTAGAGTATTATTTGATTCTAGATATGGAATATTAGATCTACGGAATGTATGTTTACAATAAAATACATTAGGTGCACAAATAAATGAAAAAATTAAAAACAAACTAGACAACATAACATAATAATAATGTAATGTATTATATTTTTATATGTGTTTGTAAAATAGATACAACTTTATTAATTGTTGGTATACAAACATTTGTTTCATTTGATATTTTAGTCTTTGAAGGTTTATTCAATTTGTAATGATGTTTTATTACAAAGAATATTATTCCAGCTACAGCTGATTTTGGTGTAACAGAATCTAAGATTTCTCCACATTCTGTAAATATTTCATTACATTTCATCCCATAACTAAATGGTAATTCTAATTTATTACAGTATTTAACAAACGAGTCATTTTCTTTTATATCAAGTCTTTGTTTTCCTAAGTTTTTATAGGCAGTATTTTCCATTAGTTCTAGAAAAATCTTTTCTCCTTTTAAAAAGCCTTTTTGGTTTCCGTCTGTTAAGTCTATTACCCTTTGTCTATCTATTGGAATATTATTATAAACACATGAATAATAAAAACATGATGATATTAAACCATTGCGTATAGACGCACGTGTTAGTTTTCCAGATTCCATACAAATATGCCACATATTTTTTGCATCAGATAACATAAAACTAGAAGTTCCTAGTCTAGAAATATAGTCTTGAAACTTTTCTGATATTTGCCAATAAGTTTTTTGTTTATGACTAAATGCTTGTTGATAATGCAATCTCATTACAAATGAATTTTTATTAAATCCCGGAATGCTACCTCCTTTATCATATGGATTATCATTAGTAAATGTGTCTGCTCTTTGACATGAAATCTGAAATTGTCCCGAGTCATTTTTATAACAGTTCCATTCTTGTGTTTCATAAATAATTCCTATAACTTCTCCGCATATTTCACATATTTCTGACCCCTCTCTTGGATCAAAAAGTCTACGTTCATGTTTACAACCATCATTTTTTTTACATTCTTTTATACATAGAGAGTCAAAATCTTCCCAAAGTGTATCTAGAATAATTTGGTCTTTTAGCATAAAAGGATTTGCTTATACATTATTTAAATATCTTAATAACAATTAAAAAACGTAATATTTGCACATATCGCGATTTTTTAAAATTATTTAATTATTTAAATAAAATAATAAATGACAACTATAGATATATTAAAAACTGTATCTGTACATATAACGTTTAATAAAAACGAAGAGATACTTAAAATTAAACTTTTAGATAATACAGAATATTCTGAGATAGGATTTCAAGAAAGCTTAGAATATCTTAAAAATACATTTATATACATCAAAGAAAATAATCTCAAATGTTCTTTTATATGCGATTTACGCTGTAATTCTGGAAGCGAATTACCACTGCATGCATATGTTAAACTAGTATCTTTAATAACAGATATCAATTCTATTTTAATATCAAATTGTCATTGTATAATTATTATAACACACGACTCTGAAAAATTGAAAGGAACATATTCTTTTATAACAAAATTATGGAGACCTACTGATCAGAGACCTCTTGAATTTATGAATAATGAGGATAATATTTCAGATTTTATACTAATGAATAAATTGCATAACTAAATTGCAAAAAAATAAAGACATTAGAAAACATTCTAATAATTAATTTGACAATGGAGAACCCTAAAGTTATTTCTTGGAATGTTAACGGTATTCGATCGAGGATATTTAATGAATGTATTGGCTCAAAAGTTAGTAAAACCAAAGATCTTGAACTAAAAGAAAATAGTCCTATAAATGAAGTTTTAAAGTATGATCCTGACATTATTTGTTTTCAAGAAACTAGATGTAATAAAATATTCGGAGAAACACATATTAAAATCTCCGGTTATAATTCATTTTTTAATCAGTCTGGTATGACAGATGCAAGAGGTCCAGATAGATATTCCGGAACTGCTATATTTTATAAGCATACCTTAGAACCTATTAAAATTGAAACACAGATACCTGGATATGGTGATACAGAAGGTAGAATTATTATAATGTACTTTGAACATTTTATAATTATAAATGTATATGCTCCAAACTCTGGAACAAATTATGATAAAAAAGAGATATTTATATTACATATGCTAGACTTCTTAAAATCCATTTCTGAAAAGTTTGTTATTTTTTGCGGAGACATGAATATAGCAGTTGATAGTCACTTCATGCCTAGTTTTACAGAAGGGCCGACAGCCGGATTCTTTCCATTTGAGATTAATTTTTGGAAACAACTCAAGGAAATTAATTACATTGATCCTATTAGTTGTGACACGATTTATACATGGTGGGATCCGAGACAACGCAAAGAAAATGGGATGAGTATTTGCAGAAATAGAAATAAGGGATGGAGACTTGATTACTTTTTTATTAATCAAAAAACTAATCAATATTCCAGTAGGGTTTTAAAATATATAGGGGAAAATAATCAAGGTATACCATTAGCCAGTGATCATGCACCAATTATTTTATCTACCAATTGCAGCTCTAGCAGCAGTGACGCCTCCGCGACGCTCAAACTCCTCGAACCCGCGCCATAGTACAATACATGTAAAAGATATAGCTAATAGCATTACAGTCCAGTAAGTAATATGATCAAATAATCCCTCTCCGCACTGGGAATTGCAGCAACCCTTATTAGGATCATTGGCATCTTTTAGTTGCTGAAGAGAACCAAAAGCCATCCATAGACCAACTGCTAAAAGAAGAGTATAAAGTGTATTCATCAAAGTCATTATTTATTTATTATAAATAAAAGAAAAAAAAAATAAATTAAATTATTTTAAGCAAACATAGACATAATAGCTTCTACAAGATATATTAGCCATGGTACGGCAATTATAACTGTAGAAAGAATTGCGATTCCCATAGATGAAAAATATGATATTTTATAAAATACACCTGATCCGCATTCTTTTTTTACGCAACAGCCTTCATTAGCGTTTTGAAGTTGATTTAGTGAACCAAATATAATCCAACCGACAATCATACCTAGGTATAAATAAGTTTTATTAAAGCCTCCTATAGAGCCTCCAAGACTTGGCATTCCTTTACCCATTATTTATTTTAATATAATATATACATTTTTTTAATTTATTAATTAATCTAAATCCTCTAACCAAAAGTCCTTTAGAGTCATTTTTTGCACCTTGGTGTATTCTTTTCCTATGTTTTTACATTTATCATTTAGTTTATCAAGTGTATCTTCACTAAATGAATGTATCTTCATATCTGTTAGATAACTATAACTATTATTTATTAATGAGTACCCGTTATTCTTTAATTGTTCTTCTATAACAGATATCTTCTTTTTGAATACAACTATTTTATCTTCTATTATATCATTTACAAATCTAAGTTTATTTGATACTAAGTCAAGTTCATTCTTTAGTTTTTCTTCTAAAAAATTTTTGCGCTTTATGTAGTATTCATTTCTAATTCTCCAGAAGTGATAAATTATTTCTTCTGGACTTTCCATTTTAACTATTTGATTTTTTTCATTGAATACATACATATTCTTTGCAGACAAATGACTAACTAATTTTAATTTCTTTTCAATCTCACAATTTTGTGTCCATTCTATTACAGTTTCTAAAGGACATTTTAGTTCAAAATTAACTGCTGATTCTGTAGAATTATTAATGTATGAATAAATTATATTATCTGTTTCTAATTTATCAAGAAATATTTTGTAATCGTTTGTCCAAGTTCCAATAGGAAGTTCTGTAATTGTGATTATATTTGCTCTAACAGCGTAAGTTCCATGTGTTGTCCACTTGTTTTCTTCTACTTTTTTGATTTGACCAGTAAATCCTTTATACCAAGGAGTCATTTCTGGTATATCTGAATCTTCATCATCTACCAACTTAAGAAGTCTTTCTTTGATATCATCTGGATTGAAACAAGGTACATCTGTAGAAAATCCAGTTCCAATTCCACATGCTCCATTGATAAGAATCACTGGAAGTGTTGGAACATAGAACTTTGGTTCTATTTCTTGTCCATCATCATTTAGATATTCTAAAAGATGAAAATCATTTTCATTAAAGATTTCTTTGAAAGCTTTTGTTAGATGAGTAAAGATATACCTTGGACTAGATGAATCTTTACCACCATGAAGTCTTGTACCAAATTGTCCAACAGGTTCAAGAAGATTTATATTATTTGAACCTACAAAGTCTTGAGCAAGATTTATTATAGTATCCATTAGACTTGCTTCTCCATGATGATAACTAGTGTGTTCTGAAACATAACCAGCAAGTTGAGAAACTTTTATT
>CETH01075982.1_pt1 | contig 11849 bp, 11 predicted proteins | sample 361461 | NCBI WGS metagenome assembly CETH01 (sample SAMEA2622695, study PRJEB7988) | marine metagenome | isolation source: saline water (ENVO:00002010), including
CGGTGACCATAGATGCCTGGGTGGATCAGGATGTCAAAGAGCCGGAGGAAGGGCCGCAAGAGCCGGTGGCGGAGAGCGGGGGCCAAAGGGTCAAAAGGTTTTGATCTCCGAGTTATTCAGCTTTATTTCGGAAGCGCCAAATTGCGATCGGGATTACCGGCACGACGTAGTATGCTAGAACCCCGTAGGAGAGGGTTCCATAGCCTTGCGCGATTAGGTCGGTGAGGCCGAAGCTAGAGATCGCTGTTCCCACGAACAGAAGTCCGATCGCTACCGTTGGTCGCATCCAGGCAGGCATTTCCTTTCCCTGGTCTTGATGCAGTCCCGCCACTCGCTCGTTTAGCCCATGGATAAGTCCCGTTCCCGTCTCGATCAGGGTCCCAAAGAGCACAATCTGGAAGGCGACTTGGAAAGGCCTTGAACCCAGTGTTTCCAGGAGGACTGTTGCAGGCACCGTAGCCTCAAGAATCTCCGGGTAAAGCCCAATCATGGGGAGGTAGAATAGAAGGCCTGGAATCATGGCTATCGGACCGGTCAAGGCACCAGCGATGATCGTTTCCCGGGACGTGTTGTGAAGGCGGAGGACCGCAAGCACGGGTGGCATCACGGCTAAGTTGTAACCGGCATACAACAGGCCGGACATGATCCAACCGGACCCCACTGGAGCCATGTTTAGACCCGTTGATATGTCGTCACCTAAGCTGCCAAGACACCAGATAAAGAACACGATGTAGATGCCGTAAAGGACAAACGACCATAAAGAGAGTGCCCGCTCAATCAACCTTCCTCCGCCAAAAATGAGTCCACCTACCGCGAGCATCACCGCTAACACTCCGCTCCAGTAGTTTAGGCCGAAGGTGTCGCGCATGATCTCACCAGAGGCCGCTGCTACCACAGCGAGTACGACGAGCAGAAGACCTATGTATGAAGCCTCGAAGAGCCACCATGAAGGTCCTAGTAATTTCTTGAAGAAGTGCCTGTAATCGTATGCGTTCCAATGCCGGGCTAGTTCAAATGTTGCCATCGCCACTGTACTGAAGACGATGGTGCTGACTAAGATTGCAAGCAGGCCGCCCTTGGGTCCTTGGCTCAGAAAGAACTGAGATAGCTCTGCACCCGTGCCGTAGCCGCCTGCTATGACGACGGATTGAAAAAGGAACCCCGGAAGTAGATAACGGCGAAATATGGAAGCTTTAGTCATGGAGTTGAGAATAGACGACGCTATAGGCTCCGGCAAACGATAGCAGTAGCGGGACAGTCCAGCTTTGCAGTCTCAGAGCCAATCAGAGTGTTGTTTGCATGCCCTTTGTCGCTACGGGGTCGATTCGTCGTCGCTACTCTCTTATGATGAACCGTTCACGTTTCTTGGGTGAATAGGATATGTCCTCATCGAACGGCATCATTTTAATAGGGAATAGAGCGCGGCTACCGGTGCACCCTTAAGCCATGCTCTTTGTCGAGTTGGGGAGTATTTAGAAATGCTAAGGCGATGTGTATGAGAAATCTGAGTTTCATTTTTAAGCGTGGTGTGTTTCTCGCGAGTATAGCTGCGGTAGGCACCGCAGGACCGTTATCGAATCGGGTCAAGGCGCAGGAAGACCAGGATGCTGGAGCTGTCGCGAGGGTTGTTGCTCGTCTAGAGCCCGAGGTCCGCCGTGCGATGCTAGACGGGAACATCCCGTCGATCACGCTCGCATTAAGTAACCGAGAGGGCGAGATGTGGAGCGGTGCTTGGGGGTTGTCCAACGTGTGGGCAGGAACCCCCGCATCGACTGAGACTGTGTACCTGATCGGGTCCACCTTCAAGGCACAGTCTACGGTGGCTCTTCTTCAGCAGATGGAGCAGGGCAAGTTCAGCCTGGACGATCGGGTGAGCGACTACTTGCCTCATCTAGAGATTCGAGGTGAAAAACCTGATACCCCTGTCCGTTTCAGACATCTTCTGACTCACACCAGTGGAATGCCGGTAGATTTCGGCCCGCACCTTGTGTGGGGTGAGACTTCTCCTCTAATGCTTGACGAGTATCTGCGGGACTCCCTTCGAGTTGAAACGCCCCCCCTTGCAGGGGTGGTTTATTCAAACATGGCCTATTCGCTCGTGGCTCATTTCGTGCAAGAATTCAGCGGCGAGCGTTATAAGGACTATGTGCGCGAGAACGTTTGGAGTCCCTTGGGTATGCTGGATACCGAGTTTGATTTGCCACCAGAAATGGAGGAGCGGCTAGCTATACCCTATGTCCAGGATGAGGCAACCGGGAGAAATGTTGCCACGCAAAGACTGAAAGCGAACGTATGGCCTGCGGGAATCGTGTACGGGACAATTCACGATCAAGCAAGTTGGGTGAGTTTCAACCTAGGTGATGGGATGGCGGCGGGGCAAAGGATCCTAGAGCCATCCTCGATCGAAGCTATGCAGACCCTTCAGTTTCCAGAGACGGCTGGAGAGCCTATGGGAGGTGGCTGGGGTTACGAACGTCCGGGGTATGGACTCACATGGTGGATCACCACCCGAGACGAGGACACGTACTTTGCGCATTCGGGTAGCGTCCCTGGCTACACCGCTTTTGTAATGGGCAACCGCGCTCGTGGACACGGAGTCGCGCTTCTTACGAACGGAAACCGGGCGCACCCCCATCTCGTGAGACTCAGTAATCTTGCAATGGATCTCATGGCTGAAGAATTGAGGGATAGATAGTGACGATTGAAATGCTTCCTACGTGGGTAAACGAGTTCGTTTTGACCGCGCTGTTGCTTGTGGTTTCAGCGGTTGCATACCGCCTGATGCTCCGGATTACCCGTGGTGCGGTGCGGCGCGCGGCGTCGCACACAACGGCGACTTGGGATGATCGAATCATCGAGAGGAAGGTACTTGCCCGACTGGTAGTCGTTCTCCCAGCGTTACTTCTCTTCTACGGCATAGGGCCAGCGCTTGGTCTTACAGAGGAGAGCTCTGACGCTATGCCGACACTCTGGAATTTTGGTTCACTTGTTCAGAGGGCCGCACTCTCGATTGTCGTCATAGGAACGGTGACGGCTGCGACGGCTTTGCTCGAAGCGATCAACGATATCTACCAGGATCATTTTTCGGAGGCCAAGAGCCGCCCTATCAAGGGGTACCTGCAAGTAGTTGGTATAGTTCTGTATGCGGCTGCTGGGGTAATAGTAGTTTCGATTTTGGGAGACCGCTCACCCGTGGTGTTCTTGTCTGGTTTGGGGGCGCTTACCGCCCTTCTCATGCTGGTCTTTCGGGATACGATTCTGTCGCTGGTGGCAAGCCTTCAGATAATGTCTAATGACATGATCCGAATCGGTGATTGGGTTGAGATGCCTCAGGCTAATGCGAACGGAGACGTAATCGATATTGCGTTGCACACGGTTAAGATTCAGAACTGGGATATGACGATCTCAACAATCCCGACTCACAGGTTCATTAGCGAATCGTTTAAGAACTGGCGAGGGATGAACGAGTCGGGAGGGAGGAGAATCAAGCGATCTCTGCATATCGATTTGGCGAGCGTTCACTTTCTGAGCGACAACGAAATTGCACATCTTTCGCGCTATGAGCTCCTGACGGGTTATATGCGAGAGAAAGCCAAACACTTGGAAGAGTACCAGGGCCGAGTCGTGCCTGACGATGTGATCCCGGAGCCCAAGCGACTGACAAATATCGGTACGTTCCGAGCCTATGTTGAAGAGTACCTGAGGGCTAGCCCTCAGGTACATGAGGGAATGACTTTGTTGGTCCGTCAGCTTTCGCCTACGCCTCAGGGATTACCGATCGAGATCTACTGCTTTACTCGGGATACGGATTGGGACAAATATGAGGGGGTCCAGGGAGATATTTTTGATCACCTTATCGCGATTCTTCCTGAGTTTGGCTTGAAGGTTTTCCAAGAACCCGCCGGTGTCGACCTAGCTCAAGCCTTCGCGACTAGTCGGGCTAGGGATAAGAAGACTTCCGGCTAGCCGTTGCCTGCAATCAACCCTTGAAGGATTCTGAGGCTACAGAACTATTGGTTACGTCTAACATCTATTTCAGGGGAAAATTGGTTCCCAATGACGACTTCTGCGCCCTAGAACGAAGCCGGCTCCTCCGCCAACCAATCCTAGTGTAGCTCCCCAACGGATCGCTCCTGCTCGCTCGTCAGACAAACATGCTTCTAAATCCGAGCACTTGAAGGAGCCGATCATTAAGCCAAAGATCGATCCTACAAGTATCCCTCCGCTAGTGCCCCAGAGGGTCGCTTTCAGCCAGTGACTTTGCTCGGCTGCTATGCCTCTGATTGCAGAGAGGTCCACGTTCACGAGTGCTCCGGTAGCTATCTCCTCCAATTGAACGGTTGATTCTTGGAGTGATACGAAATTTACGTCATCAAGGATTCGACCAGGGGTGATGATCTGAAGAGGCGCTGCACTAGCTAGATCACCGAACAGCATCGTCAGCCGCTCGCTAGGCTCCACTGGCTGAGACTGTGCCATTGCTGGATCCCCTATAATCGTCACGAGTACCAAAATCGCTGCCATGAGTGACGGGAGGGGAGTCACAGCCTGGCGCAGGCGGTTGGTCAGGTTGGCTCCAGAATCAGACTGAGGCGCTGAATCGGATTGTTCGCTCATCTGGAGATCAAGAACGGAGGCTGTGGCAGGGCTGCTCATACCGGAGCCTACATTTTAGGTAGCGTGACGCCGACTTGCTTCATGTATTTCCCCTTTCTGTCTGCGTAGGCCACTTCGGGTTCTTCGTCACCTTCGAAAAACAAAAGCTGAGCGATCCCCTCTCCCCCGTATACTTTTGCTGGCAGCGGCGTCGTGTTGGAGATCTCAAGGGTTAGATAACCTTCCCATGTGGGCTCAAGGGGGGTGACGTTTACGATCAGGCCGCAGCGGGCGTAAGTGGACTTTCCAACACAGACGACCAAGACGTCACGCGGAATTCGGAAATACTCTTCAGTCCGAGCCAGTGCGAATGAGTTCGGTGGAATGATGCATTCGGGGCCTACGATGTCCACGAACGATCGGTCGTCGAAGTTCTTAGGATCGACGATTGAGTTGTGAACGTTTGTGAAGACCTTGAATTCGGGTGAGACTCGGATGTCGTATCCATAGGAAGAAATCCCGTAAGAGATTTTTCCATCTCTAACCTGACCAGATTCAAAAGGCTCAATCATCTTATGCTGCTCGCACATACGACGAATCCACTTGTCACTCTTTATGGGCATGTGACTCCGGCACTCCAGATCAGGTTTCGGTTCCTCAGGGTAGCCGGCGGTCAGGTTCGACCAGGGTCCTGAGCAAGGCGGAAGATACCTGTCTTCTCGACGGCGGGTCAAACCCGGACAGGTACCGGTTAGTCATGGGTATATATACCTGGGAAATACACCCCAATCTGTTGACACTCGAACACGGCCTCGGGTAAATTTTTCCCGGTGATCGAAGCTCGTGAACAATTTCACAAACCGCTAGGACACTCATGTCGGGAGCATATCTCCCCATTCTACTGCTCTTCGGGGTCTCGATTATCAATGCGCTTGGTATGGTTGTAACCTCGCACATACTGAATCCGCGACGGGACACATCGCAGAAGCTCATGCCCTATGAGTCTGGGATGATCCCCCTAGGGAGCACGAAGGCCCGCTTCTCGGTGAAGTTCTACATGGTGGCCATAAGCTTCATCGTCTTCGATCTGGAGACTATTTTCTTGATACCCTGGGCTGTTCAAATGCGCGAGCTGGGATGGAGTGCATTTCTGGCGATGAGCATGTTTGTCGCGGTCTTGGCAATGGGTCTCTTGTACGAGTGGAAAAAAGGGGGACTCGAGTGGGACTGATCGACAAGCTTCCCGGTAGCGGATCCACACGAACTGAGGGAGGTATGTTCGGGCCAGGAAGCCCGACCTTCCTGACAAGCAAGGTGGACGCTCTGATCAACTGGGGCAGGATGAATTCGCTGTGGCCGATGCCGTTTGGGACCGCATGTTGTGCGATTGAGATGATGGCCTCGGCAGCATCGAATTATGATTTGGCTCGTTTCGGTATGGAGCGGATGTCATTCAGCCCACGGCAAGCAGATGTTCTCATATGTGCTGGACGTGTTCCGTATAAACTGGCTCCCGTTCTTCGCAGAATCTGGGATCAGATGCCTCAACCGAAGTGGTCGATATCGATGGGTGCCTGTGCTTCGTCCGGAGGTGTCTTCGACGTGTACTCAATGGTGCAGGGAATCGACACGATCATTCCGGTGGACGTCTATATTCCGGGATGTCCGCCGCGCCCTGAAGGTCTGATATATGGCCTGATGATGATTCAGGAGAAAATTAGACAGGAGAGCCTCTCAAGGCACTTTGAGCATCGGGCAGAAGATCCGGCACTGGTGGCGCGGCCGCGCGCGGATGAGGAAGAAGTCATCGGACTGAGCGGTCCTTTCGGTAACTCAACGCAGCAAGAGCAACTCTCGACCGGTGCACCGGAGGTCGCGCCATCAATCGAAGACCAGCTCCCCTGACCTCATGGCTGACGAAAACGAATCGGATCTAGATGCGGTGGCTGATGGCCCACTCGAGTCAGACCGCGGGCAAGCCCTCCATCAGGTATCGAGGGGAGACCCTTCGCTACATCCGAGCGTAGAGTCCCTTCTCGCAGGCTTTCCCGATGAAGTGCAGAGTTATCAGCTAACAGCTGGTGACCAATGGGTTGTATGGGTGAGACCGGAAAGGATCCACGAGATTATGACCTGGCTAAAGGAGGATGGGGCTCAAGCATATGACATGATGTCTGACGTGACGGGTGTAGATTACGGAGGTGGTAGGCCCGTGGAGGTCGTTTATCAGATGTTCTCCACCACACATGGCCGGGCTCTGCGGATCCGTTGCCCGATTCCACTTGAAACCATGGAGACCGACTCAGTCTATGACCTGTGGAAATCAGCGGATTGGTTGGAGAGAGAGGTTTTCGATCTGTTTGGTATCACTTTCAATGGTCACCCGGACCTGCGTCGGATTTTAATGCCAGATGACTATGCAGAGGGTCACCCATTGCGAAAGGATTTTCCACTTCGTGGACGTTTTTCGCGGGCGGAACAAACCAGACGCGCCCTCGCGCAGAATGTGGAGCGATTCTACTCGGCTGAGGACCTTGAATCGGGAGAACCGCAAGAGGTCGAGGTTGCTGAACTGAGTGCTGTTCCCGCGAAAACGTCGGATGACGTGCCGGGGTCACCCCTAAACGGAGTGGACCTCTAATGGCGTCGAAGACTGTGGAGTTCCAGGTAGTCCAGGGAAGCGAGATGGGAGTGGGTGGGGGCGGGGCTCTGAGTCCGCTTGCCCCCTTTGATATACAGGAGCCCGAGCTGGGAACCGAGCAGATGCTCATCAACATCGGGCCACAACATCCCGCCACACACGGTGTACTTCGTCTCGTATGCGAACTTGATGGCGAGACGGTTACAAGTGTTACGCCGCACATCGGCTACCTGCACTCGTCTTTCGAGAAGCTAGGTGAATATAGGACCTGGAATCAAATTGTTCCGCTAACTGATCGCATGGACTACCTCGCGCCTCTTATCTATAACTGCGCTTACGTCATGTCGGTTGAAAAGTTGATGGGTATAGAGGTTACGGAGCGATGCAAGGTCGTTCGTGTCATTCTGATGGAGCTTGATCGGATCTTCGGGCACCTCCTATGGTTGGGAACTACGGCAATTGACGTAGGTGCGTTTACACCATTTCTATACAGTTTTCAGCAGCGTGAGAAGATTTATTCTTTACACGAGACGCTGACAGGTGCGCGGATTACGACATCGGCTACTCGTGTGGGGGGGATGATGGCTGATCTCCCTGAAGGGTGGCTTGGCCAACTGGGGGAATTCCTCGATAACTTCCCGAAGACCCTGGCTGAGGTACACCATCTTCTTACCGGAAATCAGATCCATATAGGCCGAACTCAGGGAGTCGGGGCTATCTCAGCTGATGATGCCATCAATTACGGTTTTACAGGGCCGAATCTCAGGGCAGCCGGCGTACCGTACGATGTGAGAAAAGACCGACCTTATTACGATTATGAGACTTATGACTTCGAAGTTCCGGTGGGTCAGCACGGGGACTGCTATGATCGTTACCTCTGCCGCATGGAGGAGATGGAGCAATCAGTCTCATTGATCCGACAGGCAATGGCGCGACTACCTGGAGGCTCGATCAACGTCCAAGATCCAGGCATCACTCTGCCATCGAAGACTGATGCGATGTCAGACATGGAGAGCATGATCCACCATTTTAAACTTGTCACCGAAGGCATCCCGGCTCCTGCCGGTGATTGTTATATGGCAATCGAGGCTTCCAAGGGCGAGTTGGGGATGTATGTCGTTGCTGAAGAAGGTGACACCAAGCCCGTTCGGTGGCGGGTTCGCCCACCATCGTTTGTCAATCTTTCAGTGATCCCAAAGTTGGCGGAAGGCCACTTGGTCTCAGATCTGATTATGATCAACGCCAGTCTCGATATCGTTCTTGGGGAGATTGATCGATGAGTGATATCCCCTTCAAAAACCCAGGCTGGGCCGGTAATACAGGAGAGTTCAATCTCTCTGAGGAAGAAGTGCGCGGGGAGGATTTTGTAGGGACAAGGCCTGTCCACGGCGGACACGCATCAGGTGCGGGCACGATGCCATATATGCTCGCGAAGAAGGATCCCGATGGAGCTCTTTTTGAGGGTGAGTATCGTGAGCGGTTAGACAAGATTCTATCGCGATACCCTACTGGGCAGGCAGCGCTACTTCCTGCTCTTGGGTTATGCCAGGAAATCCGGGGCTACGTGAGTCCTGAATCAATGGACGCAGTTGCCGAGGTCCTTGACCTCTCGCCGGCATATGTGAGAGGGGTGGCAACGTTCTACACTATGTACAACAAACGACCCGTGGGAAAGCATCTCGTTCAGGTATGTACAAACATCTCGTGCAATCTCGCAGGTGCCGACGAGGTGGTAGACGCATTTCTCACCTACACCGACACTGAGCTGGGTCAGACCTCTGAAGACGGAAACTTCACGGTGATTGAGGCGGAGTGCTTAGCTGCCTGCGGTTTCCCGACGTGCGTGCAGATCAACTCCCGATATTTCGAGAACGTGACTCCTGCAGAGGTGCCGAAGATCTGTGAACACCTCAAATCCGAGCGGGAGTAGCAAATGGCATACCCGTATGTTTCAGACCACGAGGTTCGTGTCTTAAGCAAGCATTTCGGTGATCCTTCACACCGACGAATCGGCACGTATGTGGAACGAGGTGGCTACGGAGCGGTCAAGAAGGCCTTTGAGATGGGGCCCGCCCAAGTGATTGACGAAGTAAAGGGATCGGGTCTCCGGGGCCGCGGTGGTGCCGGATTCCCGACAGGAGTCAAATGGTCGTTTATGCCCAAAGACTCAGGGAAGCCCCACTATCTCTTGTGTAATGCGGATGAGTCGGAGCCTGGGACTTTCAAGGATCGCGAGTTGATTCGCTGGAATCCCCATCAACTCATTGAGGGCTGCTTGATCGGTGCCTATGCCATCGGCGCGAAGCATGCCTACATATACTGCCGGGGCGAGTTCTTCGAAGCCAACTCGATACTTGCTCGGGCGGTCGAGGACGCATACGAACAGGGATACGCGGGTAAGGACATACTTGGATCGGGTAATGATATTGAAATAACGGTGCACCAAGGGGCTGGCGCCTACATATGTGGTGAAGAGACAGGATTGATGAACTCGCTGGAGGGACGCCGTGGACAACCTCGCGTGAAGCCCCCTTTCCCGGCCGCAGTGGGCGCGTTCGGGATGCCCTCCACGATAAACAACGTTGAAACCCTTGCTGCCGTTAAGCACATAGTGGATAACGGGGGTGACTGGTACCGCCAGTTTGGTACTGAGAAGAGTCCTGGCACAAAGCTGTTTTGTGTGAGCGGACACGTAAATAAGCCGGGTAATTACGAACTTCCATTGGGCTTCCCGCTGATTAAGCTGATCGAAGAAGTATGCGGTGGCATCAGAGACGGAAACGCCCTCAAGGCCGTAATACCTGGCGGATCTTCCGTTCCCATTATTAATGCCGAAGAATCAAGCAGGTGTAACCTAGACTACGAGGGCTGCGAGGAGGTCGGTACTATGCTCGGCTGCGCCTCAGTCATCGTTATGGATGATAAGACCGATATAGTTAAACAGGTTAGGAGGATGGTCGATTTCTATGCACATGAATCGTGTGGTCAATGCACGCCATGTCGCGAGGGATCATCATGGACGGCTCAGATCCTCAAGCGCATAGAGTATGGCCGCGGTACCGAGGAAGATCTCAATACGCTGATGGAGATGACTCAGCAGATGGTGGGAACGACGATCTGCGTGCTATCCGACTCGGTCGCGGCCCCGGTCCAGTCCTCGATAGAGAAATTCAGGGAAGATTACTTGTCGCTGATTCGCCGTGATGAAAAAGTAGGAGCGGCGTGATGGCGGACATGGTAAACGTAACGATTGACGGAAATGAGGTATCGGTCCCCAAGGGGACGACCGTATTGGAAGCGGCCAAGACAATTGGGACTGAGGTCCCCCACTACTGCTATCATCCAGGGATGTCTTCGCCGGCGATGTGTAGGCTTTGCTTGGTGGAGGTCGAGGGGGCACCGAAACCGATGCCCGGTTGTGTAACTACGGTTATGGAAGGGCAGGTGATCCACACGCAGTCGGACCAGGCCCTTAAGAACCGACGCGGGGTTCTTGAGTTCTATCTAGTGAACCACCCACTAGACTGTCCGATCTGTGATATGTCGGGCGAATGTAACCTGCAAGATTACGTGCACGCAGAGGGGAGAGAACAGGGCAGGGGTATAGAACCAAAGCGAGTGTTTGGTCGTGATGATTTCGGAGGTGATGTTCTTTTTTACGGCGATCGGTGCGTGATGTGCACGCGCTGTGTACGCTTCATGAGTGAAGTCGAGCAGGATCATCGACTAACAGTTGTAGAGCGAGGCAACCGTTCGGTAATCGATACCTTCTTCGAGGAAGGGCTCGAGGGTACCCACTGGCATGGAAACATTGTAGATATCTGCCCCGTCGGTGCGCTCGTCTCAAAGGATTTCCTCCACAAGGCTCGTGCATGGGATCTAGCACACACGCCGTCCATCTGTGATTGCTCGCAGGGGTGCAATATCTCCCTACACACCCGGGATAACTTGGTCCAGCGGATCAAGCCAAGAGAGAATCTGGATGTAAACGCTTGGTGGCTCAGTGATTTATGCCGCATGGATTATGAATGGATGAATCGCGGCGATCGAATCGAAGCGCCGTTAGATAGATCGAAAGGCGGCTCAAAAGTACTCGGATGGAAGGAAGCCCTTGAGTCTATCTTGAGGGCTACTGAACGGAGCGAAGGCTCGGTCAAAGCCGTAGCCTCTGCCCGTGCATCAAATGAAGACCTTGCAGCGTTCAAACGGTTGGTAAAGGGGCTCGGCGGTGGCGAAATCGTTTACCGCTCGCCTCGAATTGAAAAGGACATACCCCTCAAAGGATTCCCTCAGCTAGCGGTGCGACGGGACCGGGCTCCGAACACAACTGGGGCCAACATAATGGGTATGATTCGCGTTGGTGACGACAGTGCAACCGGTGGTCTCGAAGACATTGCCGGACACGATGGGATCGTGTTGGTTCTTGGCGACGCACTAGAAGATCAGCCCAACACATTTGGTGCCAACGCAAAACTTTATGTGTACGTGGGACAGCACGAATCCGCAGCAACTACGTCTGCTCATTTCGTCCTGCCGGCGACAACAAAGGCAGAGGGAGAGGGGACTTTCACCAATTATGAGGGCCGTGTGCAGCGATTCTGGCGGGCCCTCG
>CETH01181681.1_pt1 | contig 11848 bp, 10 predicted proteins | sample 361461 | NCBI WGS metagenome assembly CETH01 (sample SAMEA2622695, study PRJEB7988) | marine metagenome | isolation source: saline water (ENVO:00002010), including
GAAATTATCATTGGAGCTCGCCATGCCATGGCGGTCTTTTCATCTACCAGCAAACCCATTGAGTTGATTTCGATACCGTGTGCGATGATGGGTAGCATAAATTTCCTGTCACGAATTTCAGGCTTTCTACCAGGCTCTACGCCCATCATTAAAGGTATGCTTGGACCGTAAATATCTGCATCCAAAAGGCCTACACGCTTACCCAACTGACTCAAAGATAGTGCCAAATTGACAGCAGTTGTTGATTTTCCCACACCTCCTTTTCCTGAGGCAACACAAACTAAATTTTTATAACCGCTCATTTTTTTAATCAGGCCATCATTGTAAAATATGCTCAAGTATAGTTCTTAACCGAACAACTGTATAACAATTATGAATTATCCAAGCCTGAAACGAAATAGGCATAGCGTACCTTAGCCAAGACCTATAGAATAAAACTATGCGTGGAATTATTAAGCATACCGCATCATTCAGTTATTTAAGAAAAGTCGTGGTATCAATGCTATTTACAACCGTCTGTCCGGCTGCCACAGATATTCCAAGTAGTGGTATTAAATTCGCCTTTTATTCATCTGCTTGGACAGCTAACTCAGATGACGGACTAAGACTCGTTCTATTCAACGAAACTGGTCGAACTGTAAATCTGAACTCTATTGTTTTTCAGAAAAACAATGAAAATTCAGAGAGAGTAGAAGTAAAGATAAATGAAGAAGTTCCTCCTTTAGGTTATGCAACAGCTGAATTTGACTACATTGACTTACTACAGAATAACGATTGCATCGAGAGAACTCTCAATGGTAATTGGAAGCTTACTGAAATTTCAAATTACACTCTTAACCCGGCCGTACGAAACTTAATAATAGAGGACACCGACTCATTTAGAATCTACCAGTGTTTAGAAAATGTACGGATTTTTTGGTCTCACTCTAATTTTGGCGATAACGAAGAATCAAACGAATGGATAATTTTTCACTTCGAAACTAGATAGATATATTTCCGGAGAGGGGGGCCTTATGCCCCCTTGACACAACCCCTGATTACAACAATATGCCACCATATTGAACGAAAAAGGGAGCAAACACCAAGCTGAGAATAGCTGACAATTTAATCAAAATATTTAAAGAAGGACCTGACGTGTCTTTCAGAGGATCTCCAACAGTATCTCCGACAACTGCCGCTTTATGTTCCTCTGATCCTTTACCTCCGAGATTGCCAGCTTCTATATATTTTTTTGCATTATCCCAAGCTCCTCCGCTGTTAGAGGAAGCAATCGCAAGAACTCCGCCAGCTACTAATGAACCAGCCAAAAGACCTGCAACAGCTTCGACTCCGAATAAGAAACCCGCTACCAGCGGTGCTCCCATTATAAGAACCCCAGGTGCGATCATTTCTCGCAAGGCTGCCTGTGTGGAAATCGCAACACACTCTGCGTAGTCAGGCTCGCCAGTTCCTTCCATAATGCCAGGGATTTCTTTGAACTGTCTGCGCACTTCTTCGATCATGTCAAAGGCAGCCTTGCCGACTGACTTCATGGTCATGGCCGTGAAGAGGAAGGGAAGAACAGCTCCGATAAACAAACTGGTGTAAACCAACGGGTCTAGAAGACTCATTGTTATGGGCTCGCCAGTAAGAGTCGAAGCCGCCGTGATAAAAGCTGCGAAAAGAGCCAGAGATGTAAGAATGGCTGCTCCTATCGCGAATCCTTTACCTATAGCTGCAGTTGTATTTCCAGCGGAATCTAAAATATCTGTGCGACGCCTGACTTCTTTTTCCAGTCCAACCATTTCTGCTATTCCACCCGCGTTATCTGCGACCGGGCCATACGCGTCAATCATCAGCGCAATGACCAATGTTCCGAGCATACCTAAAGAGGCAATCGCAACTCCATACATACCTGCTAAGCCCCAAGAAACGAATATACTGACAGCAATTGCCAGATAAGGTAGGACCGTTGATTTGTAACCTAATGCAAGCCCATAAATTATGTTTGTCGCAACTCCAGTTTCGCATGAACGAGCTACTTCCTGGACAGGATCGTAGTTTTCTGAGGTGTAATACCCCGTCAAAAGCCCGACTGCTAGTCCAGCAATGAGACCAGACAGGAAGCACCAATAAACTCCTAAACTAGTGTATTGTTCACCATTCAGCTCAAAAAATTCTGGTATAAGTGCAGAAGTAAAAAAGAACATGACTATAGCCATCAGGGCGCTAGAAATTATTAGTAGTTTCATCAAAGCAGGTGCTACATCATCTTCCGTTGATACGTTAACGAGTAACTTCGTCACTAAACTAATTGGAATACCTACCGCACTGATTAAAATCGGATAAAGTAAAGCGTTAGGGTCAGCAGCAAAAACCACTGCACTGATGACCATTGCAGCGCAAGTGCTCTCGGCGCAAGAGCCAAACAAATCCGCTCCCATCCCAGCTACGTCACCGACATTATCTCCAACATTGTCTGCGATAACTGCTGGATTCCTCGGGTCGTCTTCGGGGATACCTTGCTCTACTTTGCCGACCAAATCCGCACCAACGTCAGCTGCCTTGGTAAATATTCCGCCCCCCACACGGGCAAAAAGCGCAATAGTCGAACCTCCTAAACCGAATCCGGCTATCACTTCCATCAGGATGTGATTGTTTTCTTCTCCCAAATCAGCCAACAGGAATTTCATAACGACGTAGATTATTACTAGACCTAATGTTGCTAATCCCACGAGCGCGAAACCCATGACTGCTCCGGAGTTGATAGCCACATCGAATGCCTGCGAAATATCTTTTTTTGCTGAGACCGTTGTTCTTGCATTCCCCTGTGTTGCTACCTTCATGCCAATATAACCAGACGCAATTGAAATGGCTCCACCAAATAAGAAAGCAAGCGCAGTATAAATACCTTCCCGTATATCTGTTGTATGACTATCATCAATAAGGATGGCAATGATGGCCGCAAAAACGACCATAAAAATGGTCAGAAATTTGTATTCTTGCTTAAGAAAGGCCATCGCACCATTAGCAATCGCCCCATGAATGAATTTTAGCCTTGTTCCATCTTTTTCCTCTAAGCCCAAGTCTAAAGGAATAGCAGTAACCTTTTTCATGTAAAAGTAGGCAATACCCAAACCAAGCAGTGACAATATTGTTGTTATCGAAATTGTTGCCGACATCTACTCGTATCTCCCCAAAGTAGTTAGTTGATCTCAAAGCGGCGCACTGTAACATACTGGTGAATACAAACAAAGACCATCAATTATCTTAATCTTTGTGGCCAAGGATTTAGACTCGGATGATCACCCGCATTTAGGATATACAGAAACATATCGCTGCAGCCGGAACGTGAATACCGGGACCTATAAATCAGAAATTTAAAGATATTTATGACACTGAGGCTAATAATTTAATTGAAGATCTGCACGACTGAATTAACGCGAAATCGCTTCTCTTGTTAGCATATCTCGACGAGATTCAAGCTCCGAAAGCAATTCCTTCGCAAGAGGCGTTCGAGGAAAACCCGCTTCATCTATATCTGCGTATTTTTCTTGCTCCTCGGTTAACATTTCGAGTAATTCCTCAGCAGCTGATATTGCAGATTGCAGCGCTGATATTGCCTCATCGTTATTGTTAACTTCTAACTGAATTTCATTTAGCTGATTTTCTAGCTCCGAAATTCTGACCAGTTTACCATTACGCTCAGCGGTTACTGCTACCAGTGCTTCCATTTCCTCACGTCTCAACTGAGCCGCTATTTCTTCAGCTCTACGCCTTTGCTCAATCTCAATCCGACGCTGCTCAGATTCTACAAGCTGCTGTCGCTCTGCTTCTAATCTTTCTTTTTCTGCCTCTTCTTGTCGAATTCTGGCTATTTCAATTGCCTCGCGCTTTCGTTCTTCCTCTAAAGCTCGTTGTTGCTCTTTCTGCTGCGCAGCCCTGGCAAGCGCCTGTTGTGTGGCTGCTTGCTCCGCGTTTTGAGTCGCTAAATCGACATTTCGCCCAAGATCGGAGCTGCATGCTACAAAAATGGAACCAATAAGTAGCAGTAAGCCTATGTTTTCCATAGGTTTAGGCAAAACCCTGACATTTCTCAATGCTGTTATCTTGATCATTTAGTTTACACCACCTGTAAATTATGCAATTTTGATCGACAACAAGTATCAACGTCAAGATTTGATTAAACTACAATTTTTATCTGTTAATCTAGAAACAAGAATATGCAAATTTTGACGCTACAACCAAGAGCTGACAGCGCAACATAAAATTTTGTATGAGTCACCACTAGGCTGTCCGAGTTTCAATACTTAGGTACAAAACTAGCTATTAGTGCGAGGGAAAGTGATTGAAAAAGTCGTTTACGAGTTTTCTGAAGTATTTTTTTCGGTCTGCGATTATTCTTTTCCTCACTAGCCCTCTAGTGATTTTACTTGTCACTATCCAGACTAAACCTACGATTCCAGAGAATAGACCTCTTACCTCGAGAGAGATATCTGCTCTTGAAAATTTCATTCTGAATTTAGCACCTGAATCTCTTAACGAACCGAGCCTCATGGACATCTCAATGGACGGTTCCGAAATAAGTCTTTTGTTACGTCATTCGCTCCAGTTGACTAATCTGTCTGATAGATGGAACGTCAGAATCTTGTTAGAGGAAAAAGCAATCCATTACGATTTAAACTGGAGACTGCCGCTCGAGTCAATTCCTCTTTATATAAATTTTAGAGGTAGTTCCCAACAAAAAAATGATCGCCTAGAACTATACGAGCTTGGTGTCGGTAATCTACAAATCCCAAATAGTTGGACGGGTCATCTTATAAAATTTGTTGAATCAACGATTTTAGATTCTTCATCCACCTTCAAAACAATAGTTCGTCTCCTCGAGACGATTACAATAAAATCTATTGCTTCGTCCCAGATCAATATAAAACTAGAATGGGAGCCTGAATTTTTATCAGAGCTTAGTGATCATGCGCAACGCTGGTTCATTTCTTTGGATGACAAAGAACGTATTATCAGACACTACTTACTGATAAATGATATGGTGACGACGATACCTGTAGATGTAAGAGCAATATCGATGACCGAGCTGCTTAAAACCACTTTTGCGGCAGCTTACAAGAATTCTATAGCAGGTGCCGATCCTCTTGAGGAAAATAGGACGCTACTACAAACATTAGCAATATATGTAAATAACGAAGACATCGGCAAGCTGATCGGCGCAGAAGCGGCATCAAATTTACCTTCGGTGAGGTTTATTGAAGTCAGGCTTTTCAGGCGACAGGATTTGGCACAACATGTAGCTTCTTTCGCCGCCATAACAACATCTCTTGGGCCAGAGTTAGCCGCTCTTTTGTCCACAACAAAGGAAACCTATGATGCAAGATACAGATCTGGGTTTAGCTTCTCAGACCTAACTGCTAATTCTGTTGGGGTCGCCCTAGCAAGCCGAGCAATGCAAGACAGATACTCAGCAATTGAAATGCAAAAACGTTTATCTGAATTGAGAACAGAATCGGATTTTATGCCTGAAGTTGGAAATAACAGGGATGGTCTATCAGAATCGACTTTCAACGCCATTTACGCGGACAGCAGTAGCACAGAATATATTCAGAAGATGAATGAAATTAGAGAAGCTATCGACGCTATACCAATTTTCCAAGGTTTGTAAATTATCCTCCTCATAGATCGAAATCGCTATCTACTCCAAATATTGAGATAAAGCGGAACAAATACTTTAAAACGTATATAATGGATCAGTTTCTCGCTAGATTAACATACTCAATAAGTACTGTTTCACACATAACAACTGAACTGAATCATCCCTGCAACGCTTACTTCATGGGCAGTGATGAAGTAGAAACCTAAAAATATCCTCATGACAAAAAAAGGCCTAAATACAGATAATTTGCACTCAGATCGAGCAGATGACCCGGAACATGGAGTTCTGCATAAACCTGTTCATACATCGGTTGCTTATGGGTATGACAAAGCAAAACATTTAGCGGAAGTTTTTCAGGGTAAACGACAGGGTTACAACTACGGTAGGCAGCTGAACCCAACTGTTACTGCATTGCAAAAGCGGATTACAAAAATGGAATCTGGCCTATCAAGCATTGGGTTTAGCACCGGTATGGCAGCAATCTCTTCAACCTTGTTAGCTCTGCTAAAGACAGGCGACCATGTGATCTCTTCTTCCTTTCTATTTGGCAACACAAATAGCTTTTTTGAAACTTTGAAACGTTTAGGTGTTGAAGTGTCATTCGTAGATGCCACTCAAGCAAAATTTGTTGAAGAAGCTGTCAGAGAAAATACCAAAATAGTGTTTACAGAAACTATTGCAAACCCGGTGACTCAAGTCGCTGACTTAGCAGGAATAGGTGAAATCTGTAAAGATAAAAACCTTGTCTATATCGTAGACAACACCATGACCTCACCTTTTTCATTCAAACCAAAAAATGTGGGAGCGAGTTTAATTGTAAATTCACTCACGAAGTACATCGGCGGACACGGAAATGCACTTGGTGGGATGATCACAGATACCGGAATTCACAATTGGGAAACTTTTGACAATATAATTGAAACCTATCGGTCAGAAAAACCCGAACTCTGGGGTATCACACAGATCAAGAAGAAAGGATTAAGAGATTTAGGTTCAAGTCTTGGACCTGAGGCAGCTCACCATCTTGCCGTTGGATCAGAAACTCTTACAATGAGAATGGAAAGAGCAAGCTCGAATGCGCTTCAACTAGTGAAATTTTGCTCCGAGCACAAAAACGTTGGAGCAACATATTATCCGGGATTACCCGATCACCCCCAACATACAAGAGCTAGCAAATTATTTAGAAATTTCGGGGCCATTTTTAGCATTGACCTTGTCGACGGAATTGATTGCTTTGAGGTCTTAGATAAGATGGAAATTATTATTTCATCAAGTAATTTAGGAGACACGAGAACACTAGCTATTCCCGTTGCACATACAATTTTTTACGAGATGGGACCAGAGAGAAGAAAGTCAATGGGCATCTCTGATTCAATGATTCGATTCAGTGTAGGCATAGAAGAATCAAAAGATTTACTTGCTGATTTAAAGAAGGCTCTAGAGTGATAAGGTTAGTTGCAATCCGAGATCTAAAAGAAGGCACTTCCCGGGGAATCGAGATAGATAACAAGTTCCTATTCGCGATCAAAAAAGATGACCTCTACCACGTTTACTGGAACATTTGTCCGCATATTGGTGCGCCTCTAGAATGGCAGGAAGATCAATTTCTAGACGACGATGGAGAATTTATACGATGTGCGACTCATGGCGCTTTATTTGAAATTAAGAGCGGAAAGTGTGCAGTAGGGCCATGCGTAGGAAAAAAGCTACATAAAATTCCTTTTCAAATTATTAATGATACGATAACCGTTAAAGAATCTGACCTAAAGTCTCCCTCGAGATTCTAAATTTTCACCGGCAACTCTTTATCCAACCATGTGGTGGATGATACCAAATCCACTGTCGAGCGATATGCCATTACCTCAACACCACACCTCGTTGCTTCTATGAGCAATTCAGCATAAACCGGATCAATGTTATGTGCTGGCGCTACAGACTCTACTTTGCTGTGTTGAACACAAAAAAACAATACGGCTCTTGCGCCAGACGCCTTGACTGACATGAGTTCTTTCAGGTGCTTTTGGCCACGAACCGTAACAGAGTCTGGAAAAAATCCCTCTCCGGTTGAAGTACCTAGACTGACATTTTTCACTTCAATAAAACAATCTCTAAGACCAGCACCTTCTAACAAGATATCTATACGACTTTTTTCACGACCATAGGGTACTTCTGTCCTTACTTTAGAGTAGCCATGAAATTTTTCGACTGTTTTATTCTGAATAGATTCTAGGACCAATCTATTAGCAAGCCCAGTATTAATACCTACCAAAACTCCACTATTATCCTCGACTAGTTGCCAAGTATGAGGATACTTACGATTCTTATTCATAGAAGCAGTGAACCAAATTGCACTGCCAGGATTTTGGCAATTTCGCATTGAGCCAGTATTGGGGCAGTGGATAGTTATCTGTTCCCCACTTGAAAGCCTAACGTCAGCCAAAAAACGCTTATACCTTTTAACTAGCACTCCAGACATTAATTTGTTTTCAAAATGCATTTTTTGAGAGTATCAGTTAATTTATTAAATTTTTAATGCGTTATTTAATCTCTCGATTCCCAACTCAAGATCTTTCATAGAAGTGGTAAAAGCAAACCTCACATGTTGCCTTGCCTTATGATATCCAAAATCTGTACCTGGCGTGATAGCAACTTTATGTTCGGTCAAAAGTTTATTACAAAATAATTCGGCGTCTTGAGAAAACTTCGATATATCCGCATAAACATAAAATGCACCATGAATTTCGTTTGGTATCACAAAGCCCAAAGATTTCAACTCAGATGTCAGAAAAGATTTACGCAACTGAAATGCATTCCTTCTCTCTTCCAAAATTTCCTTAGCCTCGTTAGAAAAAGCCTTAAGAGCAGCAAATTGAGCAATGGAAGGCGCTGAAATAAATAAGTTCTGAGCAAGCATCTCGGCTGTTTCTACGTAACCCTCTGGCACGATTATCCAGCCAAGCCTCCAACCTGTCATACCAAAATATTTTGAAAAGCTACTCACCACAAAAGCATCATCATAAACTTCCAAAATTGAAGGTATATCCACAACATACTGCAACCCATGATAAATTTCGTCCACCAATACATGCAATCCATTCAAATCAGCCCACTTAGCAATTTGCACTAATTCATCCCTTCTCAGCGCAGTTCCAGTAGGATTACTTGGTGACGCTAGCCAGATACCAGCAGTATTTCTCTTTTTTGCTTGGGTCATTTGAGTCAAATTTGGTTGAAAATTTTGTTCCCGTTCGACAGGTACAAGCTGAGGTTCAGCAGAGAGCATCCGAACAAAATTTCTTAAACAGGGATAAGCGGGGTCTGGTATGATTATTCCGTCTCCAGGAGAAACGAGCATATTTGCCAAAAGTGTTAATCCGCCACTCGCGCCTGGCGTAATCAATATGCGCTTAGTGCTAATGTTTAAGTCATACTTCTGCAAATAATGCTCTGCAATTTTCTCTCTAAGTTCACTAATTCCCGGAGCCAGTGTGTATTGAGTTTTTCCGTTATTTAGTGCCTCTTTAGCTCCGTTAAGAATTGGTTGAGCTGTAGTAAAATCAGGCTCCCCTACTTCCATGTGGACCACCTTTTCTCCATCAGCCTCGAGCGCCGAGGCCTGGTCCATTACAGTCATAACGCGAAAAGGTGAAACCTTCGCCATTGCTTTTGAAAATTTCAATTTCGAATTACGCATAAAGGTTAAAAGTTTTACAGACAACAGGTGAATTGTTTTGATTACGTAGCATCTTTGGTACAAGAATAACCTGCAATCATTCAGTTTTCATTAATTCACAATAAAATCTTTCTAATTTTATAGCATCATGACAAATAATCTGTTAGCTTACGCGGCTTTCTAAAAATTACCGGTAGTGAGTATGGCCTCCCCAACAAGCCCCGATTCTGTTCCAGTATTAAAAAATTTCGTTCCGTATAAGCCAAAAAGAGGCGAACAGTACATGAACGAGAACCAACGAGAACACTTCAAAAACATTCTGCTAGACTGGCGAAAACAGTTGATGCAGGAGGTAGACCGGACGGTTAATCATATGCAGGACGACGCGGCAAATTATCCCGATCCTGCAGATCGGGCGACACAGGAGGAGGAGTTTAGTCTCGAACTTCGAACGAGAGACCGAGAGCGAAAATTAATTAGAAAAATAGATAGTACCATAGAAACGATAGCTCAAGATGATTATGGCTTCTGCGTAACTTGTGGTCTTGAAATAGGCATAAAAAGGTTAGAGGCGAGGCCAACGGCAGACAAATGCGTTGATTGTAAAACGCTTGATGAAATGAAAGAGAAACAACTTGGTAATAACTAAGGATATAAGATTTAATTAAATAATTATCTACGAGTGCTTTTAATTCATATGGCATTGCTGTTTTGGATTAGATTGAACAAGTCCAACAAATAGGTCATTGATCGTGACTAACCTAGAGGCTGAAAAACAAGCCAGCTATATTGGGCGTTTCGCTCCATCACCCACCGGCCCCCTGCACTTTGGTTCTTTAGTTGCAGCGCTTGCTAGCTACCTAGATGCTAGATTTAACAAAGGATTGTGGTTGGTCCGCATAGAAGATTTAGATCCACCTCGCGCGCAAAGTGGCGCTACTAATTTAATCTTAGACCAACTTTTATCTCTCGGATTAGAATGGGATAATGAAGTGTTATTTCAAAGCACACGTTTAAACGCCTATCAATCTGCTCTACATACAATGTCTCAAAAATCTTTAACCTATAGGTGTGACTGCACCCGCGCTTCGATTAAAGAAAGAGGCTCTATTTATGATGGCCACTGCAAAGCGAGAGATAGAGAACCCAAACATAGTTATGCTATCAGAATCAAAACGTCGAACATAAAGATCGGCTTTCAGGATGAGATCAGAGGGGATTTTAAACAAGACATCGGAAAAGACGTAGGAGATTTCATAGTGCTGAGAAAAGATAAGCTTTTTGCTTATCATCTAGCTGTGGTGGTTGATGATGAGTATCAAAAGATATCGCATGTGGTTAGGGGGGGCGATTTAATTAGCTCGACACCTCGTCAAATTTACCTACAACAATTACTGGACTTCAAAACACCCAGGTATGCTCATATCCCGATAGCTGTAAACGATCAAGATGTAAAACTCAGTAAACAAAATTTTTCGCCAGGAATAGAGATAAAGAACGCGTCATATTTACTTTTTCAGGCTCTTCAATTTCTTGGGCAAAAGCCACCCGACTCTCTATCGAGAGCATCCGCTCTTGAGCTACTGCAATGGGCAGTATGTAATTGGGATATACAGGCTGTACCTAAGTTAGCTAACATCAGGGAAAAGTCTCTTAGCGAAGTGTAAAATCATGTATATTCCAAGATCAACACTTGTCTTAATTATTATTGTCTATCTCCTATTTTTAACCAGTATTGATTGGATAAATGATCCACAAGGAGCATGGTTCCGACCATTTTTTGTTGGTATTTTGGTCGTTATTGTCGCTGCATGGTCCCACAGAGAGCAAGACTCGGATGAATTATGAATTAACAACCCTCATAGTCATCGGTGGTGGTTACTTAGTTTTATTGTTTGCTGTAGCCTACTTTACCGACAAAGGTTGGGTTCCGTCAAAATTGGTTAATCACCCAATTGTCTATGTTCTTTCTCTAGGTGTTTTCGCAAGTATTTGGGCCTACTACACTTCTATCGGCAATGCATTGCGAGACGGCTACGGTTATCTCGCGCAATCTATAGGTATCTCACTCGCATTTTTATTTTCGCCTCTGCTGCTAAAGCCGATACTAGAGTTAACAAGAAGTCATCAACTAAGCTCCCTCGCTGACCTAATGGCTTTTCGATACCGATCTCCCTGGGCTGGCACCATAACTACGTTAGTTGTCCTAATTGGAGTTACACCCCTTATCGCATTGCAGATAAGAGCAGTTGCGGATACAGCTAATATTTTAGCATCATCCACTAATAAAGGTTCCATTGCATTTATTTTCTGTATCCTGATAACCCTGTTTGCAATTTTATTTGGAACTTCAACTCAAGCTGGTAGAACCCGTCATGACGGCCTTTTAATGGCGATTGCTTTCGAATCGTTGGTGAAGCTGATTGCATACCTTGCTGTTGGTGCTTTTGCAATTTTTGGAGTATTTGGAAGCTTCGAAGGACTTAATGAGTGGCTCATTAGTCGGCAAGATTTGGTGCAAACTTTAAAAG
>CETH01443666.1_pt1 | contig 11839 bp, 10 predicted proteins | sample 361461 | NCBI WGS metagenome assembly CETH01 (sample SAMEA2622695, study PRJEB7988) | marine metagenome | isolation source: saline water (ENVO:00002010), including
TATGAAGTTTTATAAACGTTTATAAAAATACATAGGGTCATTAGATTAGCTCTACCAACAAATAGGTTCAATAGAATACAAAAATAAATATAACTTTATGTAAAGTAGGCTACGATAGGAGAATATAGAAAATATACGCCAAAACATACCAAAAGAAGGCCACATACCCTGTTAATGATATTTTGCGTTGTTAGCGTAATCCAATTTTTCCCTGTACTAAAAACCATTGAAAGTAAAATCATCCAAGCAAAATCAGCCATTATATGACCAAAATACACAGCTGATACGCCTAGAGGGCCATTTCCCAATCCATCATTGATGATTTTTGCACCTATAGTGAGCCACCAGATAATGAAATACGGATTTGTAGCTGAAACGACTACTGAAAGCCATCCGAGATTAATCCAAATTTTATATTTTGTCAATATTGAGCCATTTGATTGAACAGTGGGAGCGCTTGCAAGGCTTAGCATGCCTTGATCTGCTTTTAACAAAATTAAGCTTCTGCCCATAATCAATAATACAACACCACCAACTACACCAATGATATTTTCAACAACTTCGTTATCCTGTGCAAAGCTTAGTAACCCCAATGCTAAGAAAAGTACTACAAATATTTCTAAAATACTATGCCCTATTGCCATTACAGGGCCGACAAAAAAACCATGTTTTATGCTTTGCTGAATTGTCACAATAGTCACTGGGCCAGGGCTTACTGCACCAGAAATGCCAATACCAAAAGAAATCAAGCCAAGTTGAATCAGATCCAATATACACCTCTTTTGAATAATTTAGATTAATTGTAATTTTGATAGCATAATCTTTGTTATCTATATATTATGGAAAAACCTAATTAATAATATGAATATTTAGGAGTAATTTATGCACAAATTACTAAATAGTATTACTGTCATTGCCCTTGCAGATAGCGTTGCCTCTTTAATGGCTTGCAGAATTCTTTCTTTTCTTGGTGCCAACATTACATTAATCATTGAAAAAGGAGGAATACAAGATACATTACATGCACAGGATAGAAAGGCTTTTTACGAATTTCTATCCGAGAATTGCAAAAAAATAGAAAGTAACGTCAGTGAAGATAAGGGTGGTTTTTTAAATGCTCTTCAGAAAGCAAATGTGCTTTTATATTCTCAAACCAGCATACAGATAGTAGATAGTATTATTAGTTCTGACGAATTAACTAAAAAATATCCCGAGCTGATTGTAGCTATTGAGACTCCGTTCGGAACATCAGGGCTATACAACAATTGGCTTACAAGTGAGATAACTGACTTTGCGATGGGAGGGTATATGCAGTTTTGTGGCCATCCTGATAAAGAACCGCTTATGATTAAAGGCTATCAAGCTCAATTGCATTCAGGCTTGCAGCTAGCATATGCAGTAATAGCGAGTTATTGGCATCAATTACAAACAAATAAAGGAACAACACTAGAAGTCTCAAGAATGGAAAGTATGCTTAATGCACAGGTGTGGTATGTGCCACGATGGTTACAAGAAGGATATGCTTGGCCAAGAGAAGAATCTATCCTGATTCCCTGTAAAAATGGATATGTGATTTGGGGCCTACAAACACCTGAAGTTTTTTTACTGATAGAACGTATTGATCTATATGAGGATCCGCTTTATAGAACAGCAACTGGATGGAATCAAGAACGAGAAGCGGTCAAGAAGTTACTAAAAGAATGGTGCTTAGAGCACACTAAAGAAGAAATTTATGAAAATGCGCAAGCTTTAAGAATCACCATTACTCCTGTCAATAATATTGCAGATATTTTAGAATCCGAACAATTTGCACATAGAGAGTGGTGGCAAAAAAAATCTTTCGATGAGGCAGGTGATTTTATTGCTCCGTCAGAACCATGGAAAATTAATTATGGTAGGGTGAATGATTCTACTAATAATCACAATGAACGATTTGGTAAGACCGAAGAAGCCCTTCCCTTAAAAGGAGTAAAGGTCCTTGAAGTAACAAATAATTGGGCTGGCCCGCATGCGGGTAGAATGCTTGCTGATCTTGGTGCTGAAGTAATCGTCATCGAGAGAAATCATGTACAAGTGACAAGAAGTAATCATTTTTTAGGAGGCAACGATCATTTATCACCTAATTTTTATAACCGTGCCCATACATTTAATCAGTTGAACCGAAATAAAAAAGGGATTGTTTTAGATCTATCAAAAAATGAAGGAAAAGATATCTTCCTTAATCTAGCAAAACAAACAGATATTATCATTGAAAATAACTCTAGTCGCGTATTTCCTAACTTTGGGTTAAGTTTTGACGAAATCAAAAAACACAATCCTAACGTAATCCTATGTTCTATTTCTGGCTTTGGAGCGACTGGACCACAAGCGCATCATGTAGCTTTGGGGTCAAATCTTGAAGGCTCTGGTGGCCTTGTTTCAACAATTGGATATGCTGATAATCAGCTTTCTGAATCAGGTTCTTTCTATGCAGATCCAGTGGGTGGTTCGTTTGGAGCGATCGTTAGTTTATCCGCATTAATTTACCAGCAACAGCAAGCACAACCTATGCATATTGACCTTTCCCTACTAGAATCAGTGGCATTATTTATCTCTGATGCTATTTTTAAATTTCAAAATAATGAAAAGCTCAACAATTTAGAGGGCAATAAATCTAATTACATTGCTCCTCAAGGAGCATATCAAACTGCAGGGCATGATTGCTGGATAGCAATTGCAATTGAAAATGATTCACAATGGAGTAACCTCTGCCAAGTAATTCAAAATCCACAATTAAAAGCCTATAAAACATTTGAAGAAAGAAAAAATAATGAAACGGAAATTGATGCAATAATACAACAGTGGGTAAAACAATATGACCATTATCAAGCTACTAAAATTTTGCAAGAAGCAGGTGTGCCTGCAGCGCCTGTACTTGCAAATTGGGAAATTGCTGCTGATCCCCATCTTTATAAAAGAAAATATTGGATTCATAATGTTCATCAAGATGCCGGCTATCAAAGATGGGACGGGTATCCATGGCGTATTTCAAAAAACTGGAAAATGCTATCAGATCCTGCGCCAAGATTCGGAGAGCATAATGAAGAAGTTTTATTGAATGCAGGATATACTAAAGATCAAGTTGAAAAACTGCTTGCAGATTCAGTCATTTCAAACATGCCGGCAGATATAAATATGTATATTGATTAAATTAATGAGGGGAAAATGGGACAAATAATTGACTTTCAATCAAATGGCAAAACGGCTTCAGGATATGTAGCAGAACCGAGCTCACTAAAAGGTGGCATCATAGTGCTGCAAGAATGGTGGGGGCTAAATGACCATATCAAGGATCTTTGCGATCGATTTGCAGAGCAAGGATATTTAAGTCTAGCACCAGATATGTATGATGGACAAATTGCAGCAGAACCAGATGAAGCAGGCAAACTGATGATGGCATTAGACATTGCGCAGTCTGCTAAAAAATTAAATGGCGCTGTTAATTATCTTATTGAAAAAACTAGTAAACCAATTGGCACAGTAGGTTTTTGCATGGGCGGTGCGCTCAGTTTATTTGCTGCATGTAATGAAGGAGATAGAGTTGCTGCCTGTGTTGATTTTTATGGCATACACCCTGCCATAGAATATAATTGGGAAAATCTTAGTGCCCCAGTCCTTGGATTATTTGCTGAACATGATGATAATGTCAATCCAAATATTCCACTACATGAAGAAAGCCTAAGCAAATATGGGAAAAAGTTCGAATTCCATATTTATCCAGATACAAGTCATGCATTTTTCAATGACACAAATGTGTCAAATTACAATCAAGATGCTGCCAATGATGCCTGGGAAAAAGTATTACATTTTTATAATGAACATATTTAGTGAAAATCATTATCGATCAAATTATGTTTCTTTGCTTGTGTGTCTTAGGAGCACTTTTGCTAGCGCTCCCTGCAATAGCAATCTTTGGTACAATACGAGCAGCCTGGTCTCTCTATAATTGAGATTGATGGATCATTTTTCTAATTCTATATTTTTCACTTCTGGTAAAATGAAGTAAATTAAAAATGCAAAAAATGCAACGATTAAAGCAAATAGCATGATCGTGAATGGCACTGACGTCGCAGCTGCAAGCATTCCAGACAAAAAACCTCCGATTGAAATTAAAAAATATGTTGTAGTATAAATGCTCATTACCCTACCTCGCAGTGCATCGGGAACAGTTAATTGAATAACCGTCATAGAATAGTTAAGATAAATGGATTGAAACATCCCTGCTATTAAAAGCATGATCATCGATAAAATTAACAGCTTAGTAAAGGCAAAAATGGCTAAAGCAAATCCAAATAATGCGGAGCATCCAATGATCGTTCGACCAATTTTATTTGCTGGACCCATTTTAATTACAATTAGAGTTCCTATAATTGCACCAGTGCCTGCAGCAGCTTCCATTGCGCCAAATCCCTGAGCTCCAACTTGCAATACATCACTTGCAAAAATTGGCAAAAGAATCATATATGATGTTCCAAATGTAGAAGCGCAAAATGATATTAGGGTTAAGCCAAGAAAAACCTTGTTATGAAAAACGTAGGATGCACCCTCCTTCATTTCTGAAATTATATTTGAAGAGCCATGATCATTCTTATTAAGAGATGTATCAACGATAATTGCAAAAATTGCTATACTAGCGATAAAATAGCCTACACTTGTCATCAATAACGAATATCCGGGCCCAATAATTGCTACTGCTATACCTGCAGCCGCTGGTCCAATGACTCTTGATGTTTGCCAAATACCACTGGTGTATGCGATTGCACTAGTCATTGCTGACATAGAAATTAATTTAGGTAATAATACATTTTGCCCACCTGCAGAAATTGCGAAAATGCTACCTACAAAAGCCGACCAAATAATCAACATCCATAATTCTACCAATCCAGTGATGGTTAATATAGCTATACAAAAATGTGCGATAGCTATTACAAAATCACTTATATATACTAATTTTTTTGAATCATATTTATCTGCAATTGCCCCAGCAGGTATTGATAAAATAATAGTTGGCAATGCTTGGCATAGTGCAATAATCCCTAACCAAGCTGGAGAATTCGTTAATTGGACGACAAGCCATCCTGAAGCAATAAAACGAAAACGTTCACCAAATACTGCAACAAAGCTACCTATCCAATATTTTTTATATGGTGTGTAGTGAAAAGCATTACTGGGATCAGCAAACATATTTCGAAAAAATTGCATAATTTAATCTTTTCTATTTGATTGAAGATATTGCTTCAATTGCTAATTCAAGATTCTCATTAGTTCTTTCATAAGACATTAAATTGCTTGCTGTATATAGTGTAATAGCATCCACGACGCCTTCATATCGTTGAATTTGTTCCAAAATATCATCAGGAGTTCCTGCAATGCCATGTTTAAGTGCAACTTCGTCTGGAAGCGCATCTGCTAGTGCATCCACATCTTCAGGATTATTAAAAAAAGCATCCTGTATTGCTTCTTTGACATCTTGATATCCTTGTGAATCCAAGACAATAGAATAACTACGCGTAGCCATAAATCTTGCTAAATGGACTTTTAACTCTTTGATTGCCTGATTCCGATCATGAGAAACAGCCATTGTCACCCATGTTTGATGATCAAAAGATTCACGTGTTCGACCAGAGCGTTCAAGCCCTTCATCAACATGCGGCCAAACAACATTATTAATAAAATCAACCGATGCTATCGGATGGCCACATAGACCATCACAGATATCGCCTGCCATACGTAACATTGCAGGATTCACCGCAGCAAGATAAATTGGTGCTCGTAACTGCTTTGGCTCTTCATTCCAGCGTAAAGGAGCTCCAGTTATTTGATAAAATTGTCCATCAAAATTAATCTTATCTTCAACACCGACTGACCACGCATATCTCAAAAAATTAATAATCTCTCTAATTCTACTTGCTGGTTTTGAGAAATCTTCACCAAGAGTAGCAATATTCATATACTTAGTACCGCCACCAAGCCCCAATACAAATCTATCGCCATACATTAATTGCAAATCTAAAACATGCTGAGCAATATTTTTTGGATGGTGTTGAAATGCTCGTATTACACCACTTCCTACTTTGATAGCATCTGTATTATTTAGCATGGCAGCAAAGGTTGGAATACTTTCGCCAGAATTCCATACCATATCAAATCCAGCTTCTTCTGCTTTCCTAGCTAAAGAAGGTTTTGTTGTTATATGGCCATCTGCAAGTGAAATAGCTATTCGCATTTTATTTCCTAAATTATGCTAATCTATAATACACTATTTTTATTAAGACAAGAATATTTGAAAAGGAATATCGTGATGAACTCAGAAGAATGTATTAAAACTAGACGGTCAATTAGGCATTTCAATACAAGCACAATATCTATTGAAGTTATTAAAGATATTATCGAAGCAGCAAGTTATGCCCCAGCACCCCATCATACTAAACCATGGAGATTTGTCATCGTAGATAAAGAGCAGCGTGTTAATCTTGCAGATGCGATGGGTAAAGTTTGGGAAAAAGACTTATTAAAAGATGGTGTAAGCAAAGATAAAATTTTAGAGCTTTTAGATGCATCAAAAAACAAAATTGTTTCTGCTCCATCATTGATTATTGGATGCATCAATAAGTCAGCATTACGCACATATGGTGAAGCATCAAAAGATAATTTTGAAATGATTATGGCTCATCATTCACTAGGCGCAGCATTGCAAAACATCTTTTTATCTGCACATGCAAAAGGACTAGCAAGTTACTGGATTTCATCTCCTTTATATGCAGCACATGCAGTACAAGAGGTGTTAGGATACCCAAGTGATTGGATATCGTGTGCAGGCATTGCGATAGGTGAACCAAAGGAATCATTCGTTCCTCCGACAAGGCAACAAGTTAATCTGGAGGAGCTAATTTTCTCAAAATAGCTCAGCTATCTCGTAACTATGATGAATCTTAATTTGACAATTGATAAATTCTTTGAGCATTTTGATGATTCATTAAATCAACTTCGTCTTCTGTGAAAATATAACCATATTTTTTAGCATTACTAATAAGATTTTGGAAGAAAACAGCCCAATCAATACTTTTTTGTTTATCAAAACCTCTCATATAATCAGAACCCCATAGAATTCTATGTGCACCTATAGTTTCTCTAAAGGTATGCAAGATCTTAACAAATTCTTCTAATCGATCTGGAGCACGCTCGCTGCCAAACAAATCAGGGCCTTGCCAAAGAGAAGGCATCAAATTGACATTTGGATTAGCCTTAGCAACTAATAATGATTCTCTCCACAAACCATCCAGCCCTCCACCAGCATGTTCGTCAATAATTTCTAAATCCCTGAAAAGTCGGGCTACTTCCTCTATATGATATGGGCGTGATTCAGGAGTATAGGGTCCTATATCACCATAGCCAGTCCTAATTATAACAGGAACATTCAGTTCTAAGCACTTTGCGTATAGAGGCATGCATATGCTATCTGTAGGAGAATACCCGTTAGCAGGAAAACACTGCCAACCTACAGCACCCCAATCTTTAATAGATTTTTCTAGAATTTGCATCGCATCATGTCTGCGAGGATCTACTCCGCACATAAATTGTACTTTGCCTTTCGTTTGAGTGGTGATTTCAAAAGCATGTTCATGAATTTTCCATCCATCCCATTCAGCTTCCTCACCAAAACAAGGTCCGAATTCAGAAACAGCATTAACTGCAATATCAATCTTCGCGTCCTGCATGAATTGCAAAAGATCCTCAGCACCTGGATCCCACGTACCTCTTCCAACTCGAGGTAAAATATCTAATGGATCTCTGTAAGGCAACCTAGATCGTGCTGCGCGTCTAGCAAATTCCATTCTATTGCCATCTGGTAAATTTTCTTTAACAAAAACATGTACTTGTGCGTCTATCATTACTTTTCCTTAAATTATCAGTACAAAAAATTCAAATCTTGTATCGAACATCGTACACTACAAATATACGAATTTGCAAATATTGAGGTGTAATTTGAATTCAAATTTATTTCCTGCAAAAGGCAATGAACATTTAGTGGTAGGATGTGCGATTCTTCCTAATTCGTTTGATCCAGATAATTTCATACAAGTAAATCCCTGGAGCAATCCAATGAACTGGGATATGCAAGTTCAATTATTTGATACTTTTTTTCAGTATGGCACCATTAGTAAATCGCAAGCTCTTGTTCAAGATACAGGTCATTTTTCAAGCATGCTAGCTACTCATATTGAATCAAATGAAGACGGTTATAAATATCGCATTTCTTTGCAAGAGGATATACGGAGTGAATACGGGCATGAATTAACTGCTGATGATGTCTATTGGAGCTGGCAAGCAGTCAAGGCAACTCCAGGTGCTTTGCAACCTCCTGATACGCACTGGTTAGATACTAGTGATCCTGGTGAAGTTGGTAGATGGATTGCCCTAACTGGATCAGCTCCTGTTGAAACAAATCCTGTCTCTGTAATAGATAAATATACGGTGGAATTTAATTTACGAGAACCTTCATTGGCTTTTCCTCATATTTTGACAATGGCTCTGCCTCCAATCTATGACTCTACTGAAGCAAAAAAACATGTCACAGAAGCAGATCCTTTTGCACGAAAATGGCTCATGGAACATTCATGTGGATTTTCACCTTACTATCTTCATAGCAAAACAGATGAATCGATTATTTTAAAAGCACGAGAAGGATATAAGCGAATTAATCCAAAAATAAAAACAATTGAGTATGTAAAAATTAAACCAGAAGAACATGTTGACTCACTAATAGACGGATGCATTGATCTATTTAGATCGCCAAGTCCAAAAGAAGCAGATGCAATAAAGCAATCAAAAGGTCCTGTTGTCTTTGAAGCTTCAGGAAATCAACAGCTTTCGCTCCAAATGGATATCAAGATGAGTCCTTATAACGATTTACATTTTAGAAAAGCATTGATGCATTTAATTCCATATGACTCAATTATTAAAGAAATATATCTGGGATATGCTCGACCATGGAATGGGGTAGTTTCAGATGTAAATCCTGCATATCAAGAGTTCTTTAAAGGAGAAACAAATTTTGATTTAGCAAAAAAAGAGCTAGAAATGTCTGCATATAGCAATGAATCTCTTGAGCTATATTATCCTCAAGAAAGTATTCTTCAAAAGCAAATTGTCTCAGCAATTATTGAGAATGCTGCAAAGATTAATCTATCAATCAAAAGTCGTCCTGTTAGTGGTGAAAAAATGAGTACACTGCAAAAGAAATTTCAAATTCCTTTTGCCATTGCTGGCGGAGGTCATCGTTGCGCAGAAATGAGCTATGCAATGCCTCATGATTTTGGAGATAGGATTTATGGGATAACGAATTGGATTGATTACAATAATGCAGATTTAAACAAAATGATTGAAGATATCAAATTTAATACTAATGAAAATGATAGATTTGACTTGATCAAAAAAAGCCACGCTATTGTAGCGAAAGATCTTCCCTGGATATTTATAGCGCAGCCTAGTTATTTAGTTGCTCACAAGCCTGGCCTTCAAAATATATCTTGGCGTTCTCGAGCTTCAGGCCCTCAAGCATATGCTGATCTTTATTGGAAGCATAATTAGTCAAAAACAATTTTTGGGTCTTTACTAAACCAAAAGAGTGGAACAGCAACGAAAGTTGTTATCATGCAAATCAGCCAAGCAAGTTCATATGAACCTCTGGAGTCAAACATCCATCCAATAAATATTGGGCTTATTGCTGACCCAAAGGTTGCAAGTCCATTACTTAAGCCGGTAATTGAACCAATGTGTTTTGTGCCAAAATAATCAGCTAAAAGTGATGGGCGCACTGGTAATGTCCCCCCTATTCCTATTCCTACAATCCCTGTTCCAATACACGCAAATAAAGCAGATGAAGAAAAAGCTAAGATTGGCAAGCCTGCTACAATAAATGCACTAGTCATAGCGAGTAATTTTCTTTTTGAATATTTGTCCGCAAAAAAAGCAAAAGCTACTCTTCCAAGGATTGATGACAAAGTAAAAGCTGTAATACTTAGTGCTGCAATTTCTTTTCTATAACCCAAAAATTCTAAATATGGAATAATATGCACGATAACACCAGTCGTTGACACAAAGCACATAGCCTGGCCTAAAGAAACAAAAATAAATGGCTTTGTTTTATAAATGCTTTTTAAAGTTACACCTCGATCAATTTGCTCATTGATTGTTTCTTTATTTGCAAAAGGCTTGCCGTCAATATCAATTGGATAATCAACGGGTCTCCTGCGAATGGGTAATGCCAATAAACATCCGATAATAAGCATGGATAAAGCAATGATGTCTAAAGTATCCCGCCAACCAAATTCATTAACTAGGTAAGCAATACCTGGCACAACAAGTCCTGCGAAACCAGGGCCTAAAATAACTAAACCGATTGCACGACTTCGAAATGATTTAAACCATGTCAATACAGCAGCTTGTGCAACTTGGCCACCAGCAGCACCTAATCCAACAGAAATTAAAAGCATGTAAAAATAATACTCCCAAAGAGTATCAATGCGAGCTAACATAAATGTACTTCCTGAAGCCAATAAAATTCCAATGAACAATATTCTTCGTGCACCATACTTATCAAAAGCAAAGCCTACGATAGGAGCAATTACACTTTGTGATTCAGATCTTATAGAAAATGCAACTGCAGTAACTGCAGCACTCCATCCAAATTCTTCACGAAGAGAATTAAAAATATTACCAAAACCATAGAAAAATAGAGCCGCTACCATAAATCCCAACAAGCAACCTGAAAATGCAACGCGCCATCCTTCATAAATCTGTAGTGATAAAATTTTTTTCATGAAATCCTAAGCATAATTAGCAGAAAGTTAAAATATTATGGCAAAATAAAAATACATTATTCATAATGACATAAATTATAAACAATTCATAGATAGGGATTTAATTATGGATCTTAATATCAATAATAAGGTGGCAATAATAACTGGGGGCAGCAGAGGAATTGGCCTAGCATGTGCAATAGAACTAGCAAAAGAGGGTGCAAAAATTGTTATTGCTGCACAATCAGAAAAAAATTTAAAAAATGCAATAAATTTAATAAAGAAACATACAGGTGATTGCATTTATGTTTCAGCGAACTTATCTAACAAAGATGGTTGCGAGAAAGTTGTCAAAGAAGCAATTAAAAAATTTAATACGATAGATATATTAATCAATAATGTGGGCGCTGCAAATGAAGAAAATGTTTTAACGCTCACAAGAGAAACCATTGAAGGGGCTGCAAACCTCAAAACATATAGTTATTTAACAATGTCACAATTAGTTATTCCATATATGCAAAAAAATCAATGGGGTAGAATTGTCAATATTGCAGGAGGGGCTGGAACAAGTCCAAATGCCTATAATCTACCACTTAGTTTTGCTAATGCTGCAGTTTTAAATATGACGCGCGCGCTTTCTAATCAAGTTTCAAGAGATAACATTCTAGTTAATGTGATTTGTCCAGGGGCTACAAATACTGATAGAGCAAGAGAACTTATTAGAGGAAGAATGAATGCCGAAAATGACAACATCGAGGAAGCTATTCAGCAATTAGGAAATTCATTACCTGCAAGAAGAATTGCAGAACCAGAAGAAATTGCAAAAATGGCAACATTTTTGTCATCAAATGCTTGCACTTATGTATTTGGTAGTTCAATTTATATGGATGGCGGCAGTAGAAAAGCATCACCATAGTGACAATATGTAGGCAATGCGAGTAAACTAGCAACAAAGCCGAGGTGGCGGAACTGGTAGACGCGGTGCTCTCAAACAGCAT
>CETH01033273.1_pt1 | contig 11833 bp, 6 predicted proteins | sample 361461 | NCBI WGS metagenome assembly CETH01 (sample SAMEA2622695, study PRJEB7988) | marine metagenome | isolation source: saline water (ENVO:00002010), including
GCTGAAGAATTTAAGAAAAAACTTGAAGCAGCTGGTGCTAAAGTAGAATTAAAGTAAACAAAATTTAAGATTGAGTTTTACTGCAGAAAGTCTGCAGTGAAATTTTTTTTATTGATGCAATTATCTTTTACTCAAAAGAAAAATATTAGAAAAAACTTCGGTAAACTCGTTGAGGGGTTATCAATACCAAACCTAATTGAAGTTCAAAAGAATTCTTATAACGAATTTTTACAATCAAAGACCCTAGAAGAGCAAATGAGCGAACTGTCGAAGGGAATTGATAAAGTATTTAAAAGTATTTTTCCCATTGAGGATGGAACTGAAAAATCTACACTGGAGTATATTTCTTATAAATTAGAAAAACCAAAATTTGATGTTATAGAGTGTAAGCAAAGAAGTTTGTCATATTCAGCTGCACTAAAAGCAAACTTAAGACTAGTAGTTTACGACATTGATCCAGAAAATAATACAAAACAAATTCTTTCTGCTAAGGAGCAAGAAGTTTTCATCGGAGATCTTCCTCTTATGACTCCCAGCGCTACTTTTATTACTAATGGAGTGGAACGAGTAGTTGTTAACCAAATGCATAGAAGTCCAGGTGTATTTTTTGATCATGACAAGGGTAAAACTCATGCTAGTGGAAAACTTTTATTTAATTGCAGAATTATACCCGGCCGAGGTTCATGGTTAGATTTTGAATTTGATCCAAAAGATATTTTATATTTTAGAATTGATAGAAAAAAGAAACTTCCAATTACTACAATTTTGTTTGCATTAGGATTTACAAGAGAAAAAATAATAAATACATTTTATAAAACTAATAAATATAATTACAATCCAGAAAATAAAATGTGGACTACAGACTTTGACCCAGAAAACTATAAAAGACCTATAAAATTACCTTTTGATTTAATTGATAGCAAGAATACTAAAAAAATACTTTCTAAAGGTGAAAAACTTAACTTTGTAATTGCGAAAAAACTTCAAGAAAAAGGGTTAAAATCTATTTTAATTTCTAATGATCAAATAATTGGAAAATATATCGCAAATGATATTAAAGATAAAAACGGAGAAATAGTTTTAAGAACAGGATTTGATATTACTGAAGAAAACTTAGAAAAACTTATAAGTCAGGGTGAAAAAAATTTGGATATCGTAAATATTGACCCTATAAACAAAGGACCTTATTTACTTGAGACAATAAAAATTGATAAAAATTTAAATAAAACAGACGCATTGAATGACATATATAAAGTATTAAGACCAGGAGAAGCCCCTTCAATAGAAGTTGCGGAAGAAATCTTCAATAATCTTTACTTTAAAAAAGAACGATATGACCTATCAGAAGTTGGAAGAGTAAAATTAAATTCAAAATTGAACCTTAAAATTAGTAACAAAAAAACGGTTCTTACTACAGATGATATTCTTGCAATTATTCAGTTTATGTTAGATTTAAGAGATGGAAAAGGTGATGTAGATGATATTGACCATTTAGGTAACAGGCGTGTTAGGTCTGTTGGTGAACTAGTTGAAAATCAATTTAGAATTGGACTGTTAAGGATGGAACGGACAGTAAAAGAAAAGATGTCGACCTTCCTTGAAATAGAGTCAGCTATGCCACAAGATTTAATTAATGCAAAACCAATAACTACATCTTTGAAAGATTTTTTTGCTACTTCTCAGCTATCACAGTTTATGGATCAGACAAATCCATTGTCAGAAATTACACACAAACGTAGAGTTTCCGCATTAGGTCCGGGTGGATTAACAAGAGAACGAGCTGGCTTCGAAGTTAGAGACGTACATCCTACGCATTACGGAAGAATATGTCCTATAGAAACACCCGAAGGTCCAAATATTGGATTGATAAATAGTTTAGCAACTTACTGTAGAGTTAATAAATTTGGTTACATTGAAAGTCCTTATAAAAAAGTAGTAAACGGTAAAGTAACTTCTGAGATAAAATATCTTTCAGCAATCGAAGAAGAAAAATTTACAATTGCTCAGGCTAATTCTTCGATAAAAAAAGATGGATCATTTGAAGAAGAACTAGTTGCATGCAGAAAAAACTTAAATTTTGAGCTCTCAAATAGAGAAAACATAGATTTTATTGATGTTTCACCAAAACAATTAGTTTCTGTTGCAGCTGCACTAATTCCATTTTTAGAAAATGATGATGCTAATAGAGCACTTATGGGATCAAACATGATGAGACAGGCAGTGCCTTTATTAAAACCTGAGTCACCGCTAGTTGGAACTGGGATAGAGTCTGATGTAGCTTTAGACTCTGGAGTTACGATTGTAGCAAAGAGGAATGGAGTGGTTGATAAAATTGATGGTAAAAGAATAGTTGTTAAAGCTACAGAGGTAACAGATTTATCACAATCAGCAGTTGATATATATAATTTGTCAAAATTTCAAAGATCAAATCAAAATACGTGTATCAATCAAAAACCCCTGGTAAAAGTTGGAGACCAGATTAAAAAAGGAGATATAATTGCTGACGGTCCTGCAACTAAATTAGGAGAACTAGCGTTAGGTAAAAATGTAACCGTAGCTTTCATGCCTTGGCAAGGTTATAACTTTGAAGACTCAATATTAATTTCTGAAAGATGTGTTACCGATGATGTATTTACATCAGTCCACATTGAAGAATATGAGTCAATGGCGAGAGATACTAAATTAGGAGCTGAAGAAATAACTAGGGACATTCCTAATGTTAGTGAAGAAAGTTTAAGAAATTTAGATGAGTCGGGTATAGTTTATGTTGGGGCGGAAGTAAAACCTGGAGATATTTTAGTTGGTAAAGTTACTCCTAAAAGCGAAACATCTTCAAGCCCAGAAGAAAAATTATTAAGATCAATATTCGGAGAAAAGGCAACAGATGTAAGAGACTCATCATTAAAACTTCCTTCAGGAAGTACTGGAGTAGTAATAGACGTTAGAGTTTTTAATAGACATGGAATAGAAAAAGATGAGAGATCTATTGCGATAGAAAGAGCTGAAATAGAATCTGTACAAGAAGACAAGAAAGTAGAAGAGGAAATTCTTAATAGAAACATAAAGCTTAGAGCAATAGATTTGTTGAATGGTGAAAGAATAGATAAACAATACAAAAATTTAAAACCAGAAACAACATTAAATAAAAATGATTTTGAAAATTTGACTTTAAAAGATTTATGGAAACTCTCTTTTGAAAATCAAAGTTTGAATACTAATTTAGAAAAACTTAAAAATCAATTTGATGATGCATACAATGATATAAAGTTAAGATTTGAGGACAAAGTTACTAAAATTCAACAAGGAGATGATCTTTTACCAACAGTAATGAAAGTTGTTAAAGTTTTCGTTGCTGTTAAAAGAAGATTAATGCCAGGAGATAAAATGGCGGGCAGACACGGAAATAAAGGAGTGGTAAGTAAAATTGTACCTGTTGAAGACATGCCTTACATGGAAAGTGGTAAGCCAGTTGATATTGTCCTTAATCCTCTTGGAGTTCCTAGTAGAATGAATGTTGGGCAGATACTTGAAACTCATCTTGGTTGGTCATGTTCTGAGTTAGGAGAACAAATAAAAACTCATCTTAAAGATTTTGACCACCATATAGAAAAAATAAAGAAAAAATTAAAAGAAATTTATGGTGAAAAATATTACGAGGAAGTAATATCTAAATTAACTAAAAAAGAAATCGCTGAACTTGTACAGAACATTTCTAATGGGGTGCCTATTTCTACACCAGTGTTTGATGGAGCAAGCACAAAAGATATTACGGAAATGTTAGACTTAGCTAAGTTACCAAATTCAGGTCAAACAAATTTGTGGAATGGTCAAACTGGTGAAAAATTTGATCGACCAGTTACTGTAGGAATAATTTATATGTTGAAATTGAATCATTTAGTAGAAGATAAAATACACGCTAGATCTACTGGTCCTTACAGTTTAGTAACTCAACAACCTCTTGGTGGAAAGGCTCAATTAGGAGGACAAAGATTTGGAGAAATGGAAGTTTGGGCTCTCGAAGCTTATGGAGCATCATATACTTTACAAGAAATTTTAACAGTAAAATCTGACGATGTAGCTGGAAGAACAAAAGTTTACGAAACTATTGTAAAAGGAAATAATAATTTTGAGTCCGGTGTTCCTGAGTCTTTTAATGTTTTAGTAAAAGAGATAAGAGCATTAGGTTTAAACATTGAATTAAATTAATATGGAAAAAAATATAACAAAAAACTTTGATAACCAAAACTTAGTACCAGAAAATAACTTTGATAGTATTAAGATCACTTTAGCTAGTCCAGATAAGATTAAGTCCTGGTCTTATGGAGAAATAAAAAAGCCTGAAACAATTAATTATAGAACTTTTAGACCTGAAAAAGATGGGCTATTCTGTTCAAGAATATTCGGTCCAGTTAAAGATTACGAATGTTTATGTGGAAAATATAAGCGTATGAAATTCAGAGGCATAATTTGTGAAAAATGTGGAGTAGAAGTAACTAAATCAAATGTTCGAAGAGAAAGGATGGGACACATCGATTTGGCATGTCCTGTAGCTCACATTTGGTTTTTAAAATCATTACCTAGTCGAATTTCTTTGACTATTGATATGAAGTTAAAAGAAGTTGAGAAGGTACTTTACTTTGAAAGTTTTATAGTTATTGAACCAGGTCTAACAAATTTAAAAAAAGGACAATTACTATCTGAAGAAGCTTTAATAAAAGCGCAAGACGAATTTGGAGAAGATGCATTTACTGCTGGTATTGGCGCAGAGGCTGTCAGAGAAATATTGGTTAATTTAGATTTAAAAAAAGAACAAAAAAAGTTAAGAGACTCATTAACTGAGATAAAATCTAAGGTAACAGAGGAGAGAACGATAAAAAGATTAAAATTAATTGAGTCATTTATTTCCTCAGGTAATAAACCTGAATGGATGATACTAACATCTGTTCCAGTAATACCCCCAGAATTAAGACCTCTAGTTCCTCTAGATGGCGGTAGATTTGCAACATCTGATTTAAATGATTTGTACAGAAGAGTGATAAATAGAAATAATCGTTTAAAGAGATTATTAGATCTGAAGGCACCAGATATTATTGTTAGAAATGAAAAAAGAATGCTTCAAGAATCAGTAGACGCATTATTTGATAATGGCAGGAGAGGTAGAGTAATAACTGGAACAGGGAAAAGACCTCTTAAATCTTTAGCTGAAATGTTAAAAGGTAAACAAGGAAGGTTTAGACAAAACCTGTTAGGTAAAAGAGTTGACTATTCTGGAAGATCAGTAATTGTAGTAGGTCCAGAATTAAAGCTTCATCAATGTGGTTTGCCAAAAAAAATGGCTTTAGAACTATTTAAACCATTTTTGTATGCAAGGTTAGATAAATTGGGTTTAGCAACAACTATCAAACAAGCTAAAAGACTAGTAGAAAAAGAGAAGAGCGAAGTTTGGGATTGCTTAGAACATATTATAAGAGAACATCCTATTTTACTGAACCGAGCGCCAACACTACATAGACTCGGTGTTCAAGCATTCGAAGCAAAGTTAATTGAAGGAAACGCAATAGAACTACACCCTCTAGTTTGTGCAGCTTTTAACGCAGACTTTGATGGGGATCAAATGGCTGTTCACATTCCGCTAAGTTTAGAGGCTCAGCTTGAAGCAAGAGTTTTGATGATGTCAACAAATAATATTTTAAGTCCATCTAACGGGAAACCGATAATTGTACCAAGTCAGGATATAGTTTTGGGTATTTATTATTTATCTCAAGCTGAAGATAAAGAAAAAAAGCCAAAAGGAATTTTCTTATCTGTTGAGGAAATAGAGCAAGCGCTAGAAAACAAATCAATTAGTTTGCATTCAAAAATTATCTCAATTTTTAAAACAGTTGATCAAGATGGATCAATGATTACGGAAAAATATACAAGTACAGCCGGACGTTTTTTACTAGCAAATCTCCTACCAATGAATAGTAATATTAAATTTAGTTTAATTAATAGATTATTAACTAAGAAAAATGTTTCAGAAGTTATTGACACTATATTTAGATATTGTGGTCAAAAAGAAACAGTTATTTTCTGCGACAGAATTAAAACTTTAGGATTTAAACATGCTTTTAAAGCAGGTATCTCATTTGGTAAAGACGATCTTTTAATTCCAAAAACAAAAGAAAATTTAATAAACAATACTAAAAAACAAATTGAAGATTATGAAAAACAATATTCAGACGGCCTAATAACTAGAGGTGAAAAATACAATAAAGTAGTTGATATTTGGTCTAAATGTACTGATACCGTAGCTAATGAAATGATGAAAGAAATTTCGTCTGCAGAAAAAGTATATGATGATGACCGAATAGAAACTAACTCTGTTTACATGATGGCCGACTCTGGAGCGAGAGGATCGCAAGCTCAAATGAAACAACTTGCTGGAATGAGAGGTTTAATTGCAAAACCATCTGGTGAAATTATTGAAACACCAATAATTTCTAATTTTAAGGAAGGTTTATCAGTATTGGAATATTTTAATTCAACGCACGGAGCTAGAAAAGGATTAGCTGATACAGCCTTAAAAACTGCAAATTCTGGTTACCTGACAAGAAGACTTTGTGATGTTGCTCAGGATGTCCAAATAACAAAAGCAGAATGTGATCCAAAGAAAAGATCTTCGGTAACAATTTCAGAAATTATAGAAGGTGGCAATATACTTGTTAGTTTATCAGAAAGAGTTTTAGGTCGAGTTATTGCAGAGGATATTAAAAATCCAGTTACTGGTGAAACAATTATAAAAAAAAACAAATTAATTGATGAATTTGATTGTGAGAAAATTGATGCAGCTGGAGTTAAATCTGTAAATGTTTATTCAGTTATAACATGTGCATCAACAAGAGGAGTCTGTCAAACTTGTTATGGAAGAGATTTAGCAAGAGGAAAACTAGTTAATATTGGTGAAGCCGTTGGAATGATAGCTGCTCAATCAATTGGCGAGCCCGGGACGCAATTAACGATGAGAACATTTCACGTAGGTGGAACTGCTCAAATAAAAGAAGAGTCACAAATAATCTCACAAACAAAGGGCAAGCTAAATATTATTAACAAAAATTTAATTGAAGATTCTAAAAAGAATATCATAGTAATGGGAAGAAATACCCAATTAAGCATAGAGGATGATAGTGGAAGACAATTAGCCATATACAAAGTTAATTATGGTTCAAAATTATTTTTTAAGGATGGAGACACTGTTGAAAAAGGAAAGAAAATTGCAGAATGGGATCCATATACTTTACCAGTAATTGCTGAGACTGGCGGAATTGTTAATTACATGGATTTAACTGAAGGAAGTTCATTAACAGAAACTTTAGATGACGCTACTGGTTTATCATCAAAGTCAGTAACAGACTGGAAATCTCTCTCAAAAAATTCTGAGTTGAAGCCGAGAATAACTCTTAGAAATGAAAAAGGAGAGATTATAAAAAAAGCAGACGGTAATGAAGCCAGATATTATCTAGTGCCAGATACAATTCTATCTGTTAAAGATGGACAAAAAATTTCAGCCGGTGACGTGCTAGCTCGTTTACCTAAAGAAACTTCAAAAACCAAAGACATAACTGGTGGACTACCCAGAGTAGCCGAATTATTTGAAGCACGTAGACCAAAAGACAGTGCAATCATTGCTGAAAACGATGGAGTTATAGAATTTGGAAAAGAAGTAAGAGGCAAGCAAAAAATTTCAATAGTGGCATCAAGCGGCGAGACCTCAAATTACTTAATTCCTAAAGGCAAACATGTGAATTTTAATCAAGGGGAAAAAATTAAAAAAGGTGAGTACTTGCTAGATGGTAGTCCTGCGCCTCATGATATTTTAAGAATTTTAGGTGTGGAAAAACTTACAGAGTATTTTGTGAGTGAGGTTCAAGAAGTTTATAGACTACAAGGTGTAGTAATTAACGACAAGCATATCGAAACAATTGTCAGACAAATGCTAAAGAGGGTTGAGATAAAAGATCCAGGAGATTCTGATTTACTAATGGGTGAAGTAATAGACTTATTAGACATAAACAAGATTAACGATGAACTAAGATCAGAAAAAAAGAAGCCAGCAGCTTATGAGCGTGTATTACTTGGTATAACTAAAGCTTCTCTTCAAACGAATTCATTTATTTCAGCAGCGTCCTTCCAGGAAACCACAAGAGTTCTCACAGATGCATCTATTAAAGGTAAAACAGATACTTTGGAGGGATTAAAAGAAAACGTTATTGTAGGTAGATTAGTTCCTGCTGGCACAGGACTGACAAAAATTGATTGGGATAAACAAGCTAAAGAGCAAGATAGAGCTAGGTTGGAAGAGCTTAAAAAACAAGAGCTTGAAAGTACAGCTACTCCGTCAGAACAAACTGCATAAAATCTATTATAACGCTCATAAATGATGTTGACTTTTAGCATTTCGGTGTTAGTTTACGGCACATTTTGAATGTTAGAAGTAAGGCAATTTATAGCCTTAAACACTAACAAAAAGCTAAATCAGGCTGACCTACTTCTATTTCAAAATATAATTATGCCAACGATAAATCAGTTGATTAAAAAAGGTAGGATTAAACCAATTGCGCGAAATAAAGTTCCAGCTTTGGAGCGTCAACCTTTGAAAAGAGGAGTATGTGTAAAAGTTTACACAACTACTCCAAAAAAACCTAATTCAGCTTTAAGAAAAGTAGCTAGGGTTAGACTATCAAATGGTTTTGAAGTTACAGCATATATTCCTGGAGAAGGTCATAACTTACAAGAGCATTCGGTTGTCCTACTTAGAGGTGGTCGTGTTAAAGATTTACCAGGAGTTCGATACCATATTTTAAGAGGAAATTTAGATACCCAGGGTGTTGCAAACCGAAAACAACGAAGATCCTTATACGGAGCAAAAAAACCAAAATAATTTTATGTCTAGAAAAAGAAAAGCTCCTATTAGAAAAGTATATCCTGATCCGAAATTTCATTCAGAAATTGTTTCTAAATTTATTAATTCTATTATGTATGATGGTAAAAGATCAACAGCAGAAAAAATTCTCTACGATGCTCTAGAAAAAATTAAAGGAAAAGATAATAATGATCCTTTAAAAGTTTTTAATTTAGCAATCAATAACGTTAAACCCAATCTTGAATGTAGATCTAGAAGAGTAGGTGGAGCAACTTACCAAGTTCCAGTAGAAGTAAAGTCAAAAAGAGCTCAGGCATTGGCTTTAAGATGGTTAATGGATGCGACAAGAAAAAGAAAAAATAAAACGATGGCGGATAAACTTTATGCGGAGTTGATAGACGCATCCCAAAATAAAGGTTCAGCAATAAAAAAAAGAGAAGATGTACACAAAATGGCAGAAGCAAACAAGGCCTTTGCTCATTTTAGATGGTAATAGTTTATGTCGAAATATTCATTAGATAAATATAGAAACATCGGTATCATGGCACATATAGATGCAGGAAAAACAACAACAACTGAAAGAGTTTTATATTACACTGGAAAAAGCCATAAAATTGGTGAAGTCCATGATGGCGCAGCAACAATGGATTGGATGGAGCAAGAGCAAGAAAGAGGAATCACAATTACTTCTGCAGCCACAACTTGTTTTTGGAGAGACCATCGAATAAACATTATCGATACTCCTGGTCATGTAGACTTTACAATTGAAGTTGAAAGATCTTTAAAAGTTTTAGATGGAGCAGTTGCAGTTTTCGATGGTGTAGCAGGCGTTGAACCTCAATCCGAAACAGTTTGGCGTCAAGCCGACAAATATAAAGTTCCAAGAATATGTTTTGTTAATAAACTAGATAGGACTGGAGCGGATTTTTATAGATGTGTAGACATGATTAAAGAACGTTTAGGGTGCAAACCTTTAGTTTTACAATTGCCTATAGGATCTGAGTCCGATCTTAAAGGAATCGTAGATTTAGTAAAAATGAAAGGCATTGTTTGGCAAAACGAAGACCTTGGGGCAAAGTTTGATTATGTTGATATACCTGCTGACTTAAAAGAAAAAGCAGATAAGTACAGAAAAGAACTAGTTGAAACAGCTGTTGAGGAAGATGAAAAATTAATGGAGTCGTATCTTGAAGGTAAAGAGCCTTCAGAAACAGATCTAATTAAGTGTATTAGAAAAGGAACTTTGGGTTTTAATTTTGTTCCTATAACGACTGGCTCTGCCTTTAAAAATAAAGGCGTTCAACCTCTTTTAGATGCAGTTGTAGATTATTTGCCGAGTCCAAAAGATATTGGCTCTATTGAGGCAACAAAATTAAATTCAGAAGATAAACTTGAAATGAAATTTGCTGATAAAGAACCTTTTTCTGCGTTAGCATTTAAAGTTGCCAATGACCCATTTGTAGGATCTTTAACTTTCATAAGAATTTATTCAGGTACAATTAAAGCAGGCACATCAGTTTATAATTCATCTAAAGAAAAAACTGAAAGGGTTGGTAGAATGTTGCTCATGCATGCTAACAGTAGAGAAGATATTAAGGAAGCGACCACAGGTGATATAGTAGCTTTAGCTGGCTTAAAGTTCACTATTACAGGACATACGTTATGTGAAGAAAGCAAACCAATTTTATTAGAACCTATGGAATTTCCTGACCCCGTAATCGAAATTGCAGTAGAACCTAAAACAAAAGCAGATCAAGAAAAAATGGGAGAGGCACTAGGTAGATTAGCTAAAGAGGATCCTTCCTTTAGAGTTACATCTGATGAGGAGTCAGGTCAAACTATAATCAAAGGGATGGGCGAGTTACATTTAGATATTATCGTAGATAGGATGAAGAGAGAATTTAAAGTAGAGGCAAATATCGGAGCACCACAAGTAGCTTACAGAGAAACAATTCTTGGGTCTTCTGAGGTAACTTACATACATAAAAAACAAAGTGGTGGCGCAGGACAGTTTGCCAAGGTTACATTAAATGTTGAACCTTTAGAACCAGGTAAAGGTAGAGAAGTAGAAAATAAAATTAAAGGGGGATCTATTCCCAAGGAATTTATTCCAGGAGTTGAAAAGGGAGTAGAAAGTGTAGCTGATAGTGGAATTTTAGCAGGTTTTCCTCTAATTGATTACAAAGTTACTATTCTAGATGGTTTACATCACGATGTTGACTCGAGTGTATTAGCTTTTGAAATAGCCTCTAGAATGTGTTTTAGAGAAGCTTGTACCAAAGCAACATTAAAATTACTTGAACCAATGATGAAAGTGGAAGTGATTACACCTGAGGATTTTATGGGAGATGTTATAGGAGACTTAAATAGTAGAAGAGGACAAGTTGCATCAACAGAACCAAGAGGAAATGCTACAGCAATAAATGCGACAGTTCCATTAGCCAATATGTTTGGTTACATAAATAATTTAAGGTCATCAACACAAGGAAGAGCTCAATATACAATGCAGTTTAGTCACTACGATAAAGTACCACAAAATGTTCAAGATGAAGTAACCAAAAAATTAGCATAACTATGGAAAATCAAAATATAAGAATACATTTAAAAGCATATGATAATAAAATACTTGATTTATCAACTGAGGAAATTGTTAACACAGCTAAAAGAACTGGCGCTCAAGTAAAAGGTCCAATTCCTTTACCTACAAGAATTGAAAGATATACTGTATTAAGATCACCGCACATTGATAAGAAGAGCAGAGAACAGTTTGAGTCAAGAACTCATAAAAGATTAATAGATATTATTGAACCAACGCCTCAAACAGTAGAAGCTTTGATGAAACTTGATTTGGCTTCAGGGGTAGATATAGAAATAAAGATATAAAATGAGTATAGGATTAATAGGAACAAAAATAGGTATGACTCGTGAATT
>CETH01106362.1_pt1 | contig 11820 bp, 7 predicted proteins | sample 361461 | NCBI WGS metagenome assembly CETH01 (sample SAMEA2622695, study PRJEB7988) | marine metagenome | isolation source: saline water (ENVO:00002010), including
GACACCGACACCAACACAACATATAATGTTGTTAGTATTAGTGCTGATGGATTGGCTCCTCAGTTACCAGCATCATCTACTGGTAAGTATCTTAAGGATGATGGTAGTTGGCAAACTCCACCTGATACAGATACAACCTATAGTAATTTCAATACCAGTTCAGCTGGATTGGTTCCTCAATCACCTGGTGGTACTACTAAGTATCTTAGAGCAGATGGTAGTTGGGTAACTGTTACTTCTGGTGGTGGTGATGGAAATGATTATGTCACTAATCTATCTTTAGATGGTACTATATTAAAGGCTGAGTTTAGTAGTAATAGTTCATTAGATCAAACTATTGATCTTGCTTCCATTGATACAGATACAACTTATAGTGATTTTACTGGTACTGCTGCTGGTCTAGTTCCAAACGGTAGTTCTGCTGGAAGTACTAAGTTCTTGAGATCAGATGGAACTTGGCAAATACCTACAAATACAACTTATAATACCTTTGCTGGTGCAGGTGAAGGTTTAGTTCCTAATGGTAGTTCTGCTGGAAGTACTAAGTACTTGAGATCTGATGGTACTTGGCAGATACCTACGGATACTAATACTACATACGGTGTTTTTTCTGGTTCAGCTTCAGGTTTAGTTCCTAATGGTAGTTCTGCTGGATCTTCAAAGTTCTTAAGATCAGATGGAAGTTGGCAAACTGTTGCTACTACTACATATAGTACTTTTACTGGTGCAGGTGAAGGTTTAGTTCCTAATGGTAGTTCTGCTGGAAGTACTAAGTACTTGAGATCTGATGGTACTTGGCAGATACCTACGGATACTAATACCACCTATGGAGTTTTTAGTGGTAGTTCTTCAGGTCTAGTCCCTAATGGTAGTTCTGCTGGAAATGATAAGTTCTTGAAATCAGATGGAACTTGGGATGATGTAAGTTCAGGTGGTATCAATATATCAGGTTCACCTAATGTAGCTGGAGCAGTACTAAGATGGGATGGATCAAATTGGGAATGGTCTCGTACTGCACTAATAGAAGGTGGCACGAGCTCCAATAACACCAACTTAGTTGTCTATAACAACTCAAATGGTTATGGTGGGATGGAGATTAAATCTAATGGTGAAGTACTTCTTAAAAAAGCTGGTACTAGCTATAGAGAAGGTGGGCATCTCCAATTTGAGGATCATACATTTTCAAACAATGACGACACTTTTGCAATTGATGTTTATAGTGATGATGGTAGTAATGCTAAATGCTGCATAAGAATTATTGATCAAGAGACCAATACACAAAGATTCTCTGTTAATCATGATGGTGCTTGGGGAATAGGTCATACTAATCCTGATTATGGATCAATGGGTGAGGTAATGATTAGTCGGGGATCTACCTTACCACCTGTCTGGGGAAATCATGGTGATATATCTGGTTCTGTATTTGCATCTTCTGCACAAGGTGCAACAGCAGACACTGCTAATGCTGAAATAGATCACATATATAGTCAATTGAATGCGATTGGTAATGACGACACAATCACAACAGTCGCACAACTTAAGACTGCATTATTAGCACTAGTAAGGAATTAAATATGGCAATCACTCACAATGTAAATGTTATTAAATTAACAGTAATAAACGATGGAGAAGATGTTGTTTCAGAAATAGACGTTGAAATTGTTTCTGTTGATGATTCAGATCCTTCAAATCTTACACGAACAAGTTATGATAGATTTGTAATAGATACTTCTGGTGGAACATCTGCTGCTGGCTTTGTATCATATGATAGTCTATCAGAGGATGTTGTTAAGGGTTGGATATCAACAGAACTTGCTGCAAGTAAGATGATAACAAATGCAGAGAAATGGATAGAATCTAAAAAGAATCCTCCAACACCTATTAAAGTGAGTAAAACGCTACCTTGGTAGTGATATAAATATTATTACATGATTATTAGCTATGGATTCTTCACAATTGCGTATTGAATTTGAGAAACAAATTAAAGATGCTGATACAAAAATTGCAGCAGCAGAAACTAACTTGAGACAACTACAAGATTATAAAACAAAATTGATAGGTGGAATGGAAACCTTGGATCTTTTACAAGCTCCTAAGGAAGAGGAACCACCAACCGATAAATAAAATTAATTTAGGTAATTAAATGGCAGCGATCCCCTTAAATCTATTACTGGAAAAAGGAACGGATTTTGATGCCACCTTTAATATCCAAAATGAAGATAACACAACACCATTAAATCTGACTGGTTATACAGCAGAAGCAAAGCTTAAGAAGAGTTATTATGCAACTTCTTCAACTAGTTTTGTTGTTGATTTTGTTGATCGTTATAATGGTATATTAAAAATTAGTTTAACTAATGTTAGTACTTCTGCATTAGATCCAAGACGATATGTATATGATATTGTTTTGACATCTCCGCAAAGTATTAAGACAAGAGTTATAGAAGGTATACTTGAAGTAACTCCTGGGGTGACCTAATGCCAAAGTATAATGTATCAGTAAAGTCTTCTAATTATCAGGTTCTTTCAGAACCTCAGAAGAAATTTAATGTTGGTGTTAACTACGAGATACCTAGTAAGTATCTCCAGTATGGTAATGAGATACTTAATACATCTGGATGGTCTTTTGATGGAACCACTACTGGATTTCCATTAATTGATTCTTCTAATGATCCATATACTCCCATTAATGATCAACAGTTAATTGTTACAATTAATGGTTTGGTTCAAGTTCCTGGTATTGATTATACTACCAGTGGAACTGATTTAGTTTTTACCGATCCTCCTGGAGCAACTGACAGTGTATATGTTGTTGGTCTCTCCACTACTGCTGACCTTACAAGAACAATTAACTTTGTTGTTGATGCAGGTTCCGCACCTATGTCATCTGGTATTAAAGGTGACATGACATTAGATGTCACAGGAAAAGTTATATCTTGGACGCTTATAGCAGATCAAGATGGTCAAGTACAATTTGATATAAAAAAATCAGATTACGCAAATTTCCCCAATTTCTCTTCTATCTGTGGTAATGAAAGACCTCAGTTAGGTGATATTACATCAGGGGTAGAAGGCAGAATAAATAGAAATACAACTATTTCATCTTGGAGTCCCACTCTAAATTCTGGAGATATTCTCCAGTTTGAAATTGTGTATGCACTAAATATACAGAGGTGCGTAGTATCACTGAAGCTCGCACTGTAACTTTATTATAAATAAGTTCATATAGGAAGAAAACACGAGGAGTTAACTTAAATGGCACTGCTAGTTACCGACCAGGGTGAGATTGATTCACTCCGTACGTTATTGAATGCAACGCACACCATACCAAGGAACTTGGTACTAAAGCTTTATACGAGTAATACTACTCCATCAGAGCAGGACGTTCCATCATCAACTACATATTTTGAACCATACAATGCCAGCAATACAAGTGGATATGGTTCAGCACCTAGTACTGGATACCCAGAGGTAGAGAATAACAGAACCGAAGAGGATCAAGACTTTGATTCTGGATATGGTATCCTACTAAACGGTAACCGTTGGACAATTGCTACTACAACTTCTGCTGTTGCAAACACAACATGCGTAGGTACTGCTGGTACATATCAAATTACTGTTGATTCAGAAGTAGACATCAAGAAAGGTGACTATGTAACTGCTGGTGCTGGTGGAATTCCTACAAACACATATGTTGTTGACATTCAAGGAAAGGATCTTGAACTTAGTCAGCAATTGACTGCTGATATTACTGCTGCTAACCCTGGTGTTTCTGATGCAGTTAGTTTCGGTAGAGGTCGTACAACTGCTTCCTATCCTGAAAAAGTTTTCACATTTACATCTGCTGCTGGTAGTGTATATGGTTACTTCCTAGCACGTGCAAACAACATGCCAGAAACTATTGCTGGTGTTGTTGATGCTGGTGCAGCTACTGCTGGTACTCAAATTGATAAGACTGGTTGTAAGGGAGTTATCGGTTATGACTACATCAACCTTCTTGATGTTGATGTTGTTACTGCAATAAGCTCTGGTGTATCTGGTACATTTGAGATTGCTGTTGCAAGTGCTACAAACATTGCTGCTGGTCAACGTGTATCTGGTACAGGTATTGCTGCTGGTACAACTGTTGTTGGTGTTTCTGGAACTGCTATCTACCTAAGTAAGGCACTCACAGGTGCTGCTTCAGGTGATGCTACTTTCAAAGTTAATGTTGCTGAAAACTTGACTACTGGAATGAAAGTTTCTCAGACTGCAACTCCAAATGGTATTGCTGCTGATACAGTAATTACTGGTATTGACTACGAAACAGTTAGTGGTGAGATCGGTCCTCGTGTTTATCTAAACAATCTACTTGTTGATAACATTCAGGTATCAAATGGAAACGATAATGTTAAGTTTGATTTCTCTAAGGTTACTGCTACTGGACACCAACTAAATCCTGGTGACGTAATCTACCTTGCTCAAGGTACTACAAGTACTATTGCTGGTGCTCATTACACAGTATTTGAGACACCTGATGCTAATACATTTACCACAACACCTGCTCTACAGGGAACTGGAGATGTGACACTTTACAATAGTATATTCTTCGCAGAAAGATTCACAAACGGTCCATACGCCATTCAGAACAATGGTGACCAAATTAAGGTTACTCTAAACGTCAGCCTAGACTGATTATACATAGAGTACACCCAGTTTATATTCTTTACTTTGTGGGGGTTGCATTTTGCAATCCCCTTTTTTATTGACTTATGTTCTACACCTACGAGTCAGGAGGAAGAGTCTTTAGACCTATAAGTGATTATAGGTCTGAGGTTTTGTCTGGCTCGTTTGCTGCTAGAGGTTTAGAAAGTTTTAAATTTAATCAAGGTCCAGCAATAAAGCTTGAAGATATTGATGGCACTCTTGCACATTATGCAGGTCGTAGTATATACAATACTACAAGTTATAGATCTGGATTAGGAATATTAAATGGTGCTCAAACATCTGTTCAAGATGTACCTGATGGTTATGTTGGACATCAAGGAGGTCCAGTATATACATGGACAACTGATGAACTAAGTGGTAACTTAGATCCTCAGAGTAATCGTATATTAATACCAGCACCAAGTAGGTTCTTGGTATTCAATAATGCTGAAGAGAGTAAATCATATAGTTATCATCCTGCAATTCTTGATCTGTATACTGAAGTTGACTTCGGATCAATAACGCAGAATGCTACAACAACAAGTAATAATGGTCTAGTTGCAGACCTTAATGCAACACAGGTTGAATATGGACGCATCATTCATGTCACAGATCTAGAATCCTTTGGATTTAGTAAGACACTCAATGCTGCTTCATGGAAAGCTACTAGTGCATGGGTTGGTGAGGGAAGTCTTATATCATTCGGTAGACAGACATCTCCTGCTGTATACGGTATTATCATTGACGGTAAGGTCAAAGGTCTATCTGGTACTGCGGATGTTGACTATTCTCCTGCCACCTATGGCAGGGGAATTCTTCCGCTACAAGGAAATTCTATTATTGGAATTGGTGCTTCACTTATTGGTAGTGGAAGCTTTAAGAAGTTTACTGGTGCATCAGAGTCATTCACAATTAATCCAGATGAGAAGCAGATGCTCTTCTCATTCCTTGGAGAAGCTATACAGAAGAACAGTGAATGTTACATTGGTGATGGATCCCTCAATAATTTCTCTAATGCTGTAGATGAGAGAGTCTTTGCATGGGATGGATCTGGTACTATTAAGATCGTAAGTAGGAAACCATTCCTATACACATTAGATGAGATTGCTGATTGGGTACTAGAGGATATTAGATCTAGACCACTCAGTAGTATTAAGTATGAACTCTCGGATGAGAAGCATACAGAGAACTATAATGAGTCTGCAATTGTTCCTTGGACTCGCCGTGATTACGGAACACTTTCTGTTTGTACAACAGAAGAAACTATTAATGGAGATGTATCTGGTAATGCAACTGGATGCATTGTTAAAGTTGATACAACAGCGAGAGTTGTATCTGGACAGACATATCAAGTAGCAGCTTCACTTAATGCTCCTACTAGTACAATTGATTGGGGTGATATTACAACCATCGCTTCCAAGCAACAGAACTGGGGTTACATCTACGACAGTAGTGATCTCATTCCGTTTGGTGGACTTAAGATTGATCCCCATAATGGTTGTGCTGATAAGTTCCTACCTAGTTGGACAAGTCGTGGTTACATCAGTAAGCTTAGTGGTGTTGCACAAGTACCACTTGATGTTGGTGTACGTGGTAGTGGTGGATTTAGATTCCTTGGAGCATCCAAGACTAACTTCGGTCTACTACAACCAGGCGATGGATTGTTCGCAATTCTTAGTACCAGTACTGTTAAATTTGGAATTGGAATACTTGGTGATGGTGTATTCTCTACATTCTCTGGTGCTTCTGAATCTCTCTCCTTTAATCCAGAAGAGAAGCAATTACTCTTCTCCTTTGTTGGATCACGTATTAGCGAGAAGCATACCGAAGTATATGTTGGTTCTGGAAGACTTAGGAACTTCGCTAAGCTTGAAGCAGAGAAAGGAACATTTGATTATGAAGGATCTGGTGGTCTAAGGTTACGTTCAGTTAAACCAAAACTAACAGAACTCTCAGAAGAGAAACATACTGAATCATATAATGTCAGTGCATTTGTACCTTCAATAGATCTTGATTATGGTCTGATTATTGATCCTACATTAGCACAAATAACAACTCTTAATACTCAGACAATTTCTTCTGATACTACTTGCCCAAGTGGTGCTGCTAGAGTTGATCAGAATGAGACTGTTACTCTTGATGCAAATTATAGTATTCCTGCACAGTATACAACTCCAGCGAATACTTTAGATTACGGTCTTGTTTCTGATATTCATAGTCCCGATGAAGACTATGGTTGGATTCTTGGAACTCATGCTCATGGCATACCTTATGGTATGTTTGATATTACTGGTAATGCTGGTAGTCCAAGAACTCGTAACTTTACAAGTGAAGGTGGTTTATTCAAGATTACTGGTAAGGCATTACTTCCACTATTCGCTAGTGTACTTGGTACTGGTCTCTTCAAACCTCAAGGTGCTTCTATCACCAACTTTAGTCTACTCGCTATTGGTGATGGACACATTAATGGAATGTATGATGAAGCATCATATAGCTTCAAGGTTGAGCATAAAGGTGATGGTTCATTCTCCACATTCTCTGGTGCTGCTGAGTCTGCTACTTGGAATCCAGAAGAGAAGCAATTACTATTCTCCTTTACCAGTGGATACAGTAGTCTTAAATTTACTCATGGAACATTTGAAGGTGATGGAATACTTTACAACTTCGCTGGTGGTGACGAGAGAGCAACATTTGATTGGGTAGGTACTGGTGATATTCATCTTAAGTCTGCTAAACCAGATGTATTAACACTGAGAGATCTTGCAGATTATGGTTTAGGTATTGCTCATCCTTATGATCTATACTTTGATCCTGATTACGATCAGATTGGAACTGTACTTCTTAAGAATCTTGGTGATGAGATATCAGAAGAGATATTTGCTAAGGCTTACAACCTCACATCTGAGATTCCATTCCAAGATCTTGATTATGGATTAATTATTGATCCTTCAACATACACATGTGTTGATACTAATGGAGATGTTCTTGCCAGCACCACTGCTCCAAGTGGATGTATTAAGGTATCTACAGAACTTTCTATTGCTCCTGGTGCTACCTACTCAGTACCAAATCAGATCACACAACCAACATTCTCTGAAGATTATGGATTCATCAGTGACAATGCTGATGAACCTCGTGATTATGATTGGATTCTTGGTACTATTGCAATGGGTATGCGTTATACCCTTGTTGATATTATTGGTTCTGCTGCATCTAAATTCCAGCCTAATTGGGTTGGTCGTGGTGGAGTTACAGTACTTGGTTCTTCTGATACATCTCGTGCTAGAGATTACGTTGGTTCTGGAACTCTATTTGCAATTGCTGGTTCTGCAAATGTCTTTAGTAAGGCAGAGGTTGGTGAAGGTCTATTCAGAATTACTGATTCTGCAAATCTTGCACAGAGTCTTGGTGTTATTGGTGACGGTAGGTTCTCTACATTCTCTGGTGCTGCTGAGTCTCTTACCTTTAACCCAGACGAGAAGCAAATGCTCTTCTCGTTTATTGGAACTGCATTACCACCTCTACTTACATACCACGAATACGGAAGCGGAGTCTTCAAATCTCTTAGTGGGTCTTATATTACAGAAACAGAATCCTATGTTGGTTCTGGTACTATCACCTTACGTTCTGTTAAACCAGAACTCACTGAACCTTCGGAAGAAAAACATACAGAAGTATATGATCTTAATGTATGTTATGACAATCCAGAAATTGATAATGGATTTATTATTGATGCATCACTTGCAACATGCACATTAATAAGTGGATCTATAAGTGAGAATACCATTGCATCTACTGGTTGTTCAACTGTTGATCTTGGACAGACATTATCTATTGATGATGGAGTCACATACACAGTACCAATTCAGGTTACATCACCATCACTCACTGAAGAATATGGATTTATTGTTGATCCTGAAGATGAACTTCGTGACTATGGTTGGATTCTTGGAACTCTATCCAAGGTATGTCCATTCGGATCTATCAGTACTCTTCGTGGTTCATCTGGCCCTGCCATTAGAACATTCCGTGAAGTATTCACTGGAGAAAGTGATGTACGTGTACATGGTATTACCATCTACGGTGATGCAGAAATTGTTGTACCACCTCAGTGGAATGGTTACGGTGTACTTGATGTTACTGGTGATGCTAAGCCTAACTTCAGTCTTCGTACCTTTGGTAAAGGTACTCTATGGAGTATGGGTGGAGCTGCTGAGACCGTTGGATTCTCACCAGATACCAGTCAAGTTCTATTCAAGTTCGTTCCTGGTCCGTTTGATAGATGGACAACATACGATTGGCAACCTTCTTGGGTATCCAAAGGTGGTATCACAATACGAACAGAAGAAGCCAAGACTCATTGGGTTCCTCATATTGTTGGTACTGGAAATCTACCAGTTATTTCTGGTGCAGCAGAATCTATTACCTTCAATCCAGAAGAACGGCAAATGCTGTTTTCCTTTGTTGGTACAAGGATCAGCGAAAAACATACAGAAACCTTTACTGGTTCTGGAGATATCAAGGTATGGACAGAAGCAGCAGACTTCAGATTCATTCCTAAGTATCCAGGTTCTGGTGAAATTTATACTTCTGGTATTGCGAAGACTCATTACGTACCACATGTTATTGGTTCTGGTACATTCAAGAAATTCTCTGGAGCTGCCGAGTCTATTACATTCAACCCAGAAGAGAAGCAATTACTCTTCTCCTTTGTTGGAACGAGAGAAGCAGAGAAAGTATCTGTTGCAGAAACAGGATTTGGTACTCTACGTCTTACTGGAGAATCTACTCAGTTACTTGGATTTACAGAGTTCTCATCTGGAACAATTCCTGTTACTGGAGAAGCCAAAACCCATTATGTACCAAGTGTTGTTGGTACTGGATCTCTCAGAAAACTCAGTGGTGCTGCCGAATCTATCACCTTCAATCCAGACGAGAAGCAAATGCTCTTCTCGTTTACTGGAGAAGGAGCAGACAGCAAATCTGTTGTTACAATTGGATCTGGTACTCTCTTTGGATTCAGTGGTGCATCTGTTGTTACAGCATCTGCATACGAAACTCAGGGTCTATACAGAGTCAGTGGAGAAGTACATATTGTATTCTCTCTTACTCACTTTGGTTCTGGTACATTCAGGAAATTTGGTGGATCAGCAGAGTCTATCACTGTCAACCCAGACGAGAGACAACTTCTATTCTCCTTTACAGGTGAAGGTAGTGAATCTCTTGGTGTTGCTGAGACCAAACAGATTGAAGTTGATATTGATGGAAAAGCAGATCCAGTTCTCAGGACTCATGCGTTCCACGGTTCAGGAACAATTCCTGTTACTGGAGAAGCCAAGATTCATTATGTACCACATGTTATTGGTTCTGGTACATTCAAGAAATTCTCTGGTGCAGCAGAGTCTCTTACTGTCAATCCAGAAGAGAAGCAAATGCTCTTCTCCTTTACTGGAGAAAAAGAAGAGAGAAGACTTGTCAGAGAAATCAGCAAGGGTGGAACACTCAAGCTTACTGGTACAACACATCCAGAAATTCTCACATTCGCAGAGCAACCATTTGTTCAGACGAAGGTCAGTGGAAAAGCCAAGTTCACTGTTCATTACAATATTACTGGTACTGGTTCACTTTACAACTTCTCTGGTGCAGCAGAAGCAATCGCAATCGTACCAGAACCAAGTACCATTCTATTCCAGACATCTGGAGAATCTACTCTTACAACTACACGCAGTATTGTTGGTACTGGATCTCTCAGAAAACTCAGTGGTGCTGCGGAATCTCTTACCGTCAATCCAGACGAAAGGCAGATGCTCTTCTCGTTTACTGGAGAAGGTGCAGATTCCAGAACAGCAAGAGAAATTGGAACAGGAATTCTCACTACAACTGGAGAAGCAGGAGTTCTTGTCAGATTTGCACACACTGGAGAAGGTACATTATCTCTCAGTGGAGATGCTCATACAACCAGAGCAAGAGACTTTGTTGGATTTGGAAATATCCCAGTTCTTACAGGAGCTGCGGAATCTATCAGCTTCAATCCAGAAGAAAAAGATTTACTATTCTCCTTCTACGGAACGAGGATTTCAGAGACAACAACAGCAAGAGAACTCAGTCAGGGCGGTACTCTTCTTGTTGGAAGTACATCAGGCGATCCACTACTTACATTCGCAGAGCAGCCATACGTTGAGATTGACATCACTGGAGATAGTTATGACATTCGCACTCGTGCATATCAAGGTTCTGGAAGAATATCTAATGTTAATAACCTTGATGAAGCATTTGCAATTGCTCCATACATCGGTAGTGGTACTGCAAGAATCAGTGGTAATGCCTTTATACAAGTACAACTATTCCAGCCACCACATGTACAGGTCTGGATTATTTGATGTATAAATATACTTGAGAAGAAAGTGTGTGTAAATAATGACCACTCAGGTACAATTTAGAAAAGGTACTACAGCTGAACACGCTCTATTCACTGGTGCGGTAGCAGAGATTACAGTTGATACTGATAAGAAAACTGCTGTCATACATGATGGAAGTGATGTTGGAGGATTTGAACTTCAACGTGCAAGGTGGGAAGTTATCAGTGCATCTGGAGATGTATCATGTGGTGTTAAGTATCTTGTTGATACTAGCTCCTCAGCTTTGACTTTAAATATGCCATTTGAAGCTACGGGAATTGTCCCTCACGTAGGTGATATGGTTGAAATGACTGACTTTAAAGCAACGTGGGCTATAAATAATGTTACTTTGACAACAGTTGGAAACGGCAATAATCAAAAGTTCTTGAATAAATTTGGTAATGTTGATGATACTTTTATACTTGATGTTGCTGGATTATATGTTCAATTTGTTTGGGACGGAACTTACTGGAGGATCTTAGCATGAGTTTATATCTTAGTGCTAGTACTGCAACTCAAGAACAAAATGTTGCAAACTCAAATGACTTTACCGTACACGCTCTTCGCAGAGACAAAGATGGTATGCTTCATTACACAAATGCTAGATCTACAGAAGATGTAGTTTATGATTTTCACCGTACAGATGGTGAAGAGTATCCAGATTTTCTTCAAGGAACAGAATATGTTCTTGCTGATGCTGGAGATAAAAAGTATTCAAATGATCCTGATGATAAAT
>CETH01184500.1_pt1 | contig 11805 bp, 10 predicted proteins | sample 361461 | NCBI WGS metagenome assembly CETH01 (sample SAMEA2622695, study PRJEB7988) | marine metagenome | isolation source: saline water (ENVO:00002010), including
AGTACTAATAGCTCAATTGGCTTGATTTATGCACTGAAAAAAATTTTAGATCATTTTTTTAAAAACCAAAGTCATCATGTTTCCAGGACTTGGAGGCATTAAACCTTTTTTTGGATTTTTTAGCATTTTATAATCTCTTTTAAGATTCATATATGGAGTCTTAAAATATTGAAAGTGAACACCAACATTCAAAAATTTATTTTTTAAAAAATAATTAGATAAATTTATATGGTTAAAATGTAGGATATGTTGTTCGTGATTTTGATTAAATCTTATTCTATTTAAATTAAAAGCTAAAGAACTACTATTTGGTGTAGCTGTAATAAAAAATAGCCCACCATTTTTTGTAGAGCTGAATAATAATTTTAAAATTTTTTTAAAGTTATGCATATGTTCCAAGGATCCTCTCATAATTATTAAATCAAATTTCTTTTTTATTATTTCTTTACTATTCAAGTATATAATTTTGCTTTTCTTTTCTATGTTAGGATTTAGATCATGACCAAATTTTTTTGATTTGAATAGTTTTAAAAAAAGACCGTTTCCACAACCATAATCAAGAATACTTTTACTTTTGTGATCTTTAAAATATTCTAAAAGGATTTTTTTATCTAAAATATATTGCTTTTTTCTAGGTTTAAATACTGCATTTTCTTTTTTATAGTTTTTTTCATAGTATTCTTTTGAATAGAATTTTTTAAGAGTTTTTACTATATTTGACGCTTTGTTTTTAAAAATTTCCTGAAAAATCAACAAACAATCCTTACACTCATAATGTTTAATTTTTTTAAACGTATAAGAATATTCTATTTTTTTACTATTACACAGAGGACATAAAAATTTTTTTTTATTTTTCATTAAAATAATTCTATAATAATTTAGATCATTTATTGCACTTTATTAAATTAGAGAATTACTATATTAAATTAAATAAAACAACAAAATATAAATTGAAAAAAACAAATAACAAAATTCTAATTACTGGTTGTGCTGGTTTCATCGGATTTCATTTATCTGAAAAATTGAAGAATAAAAAAAAAATTCAAATAATTGGAATAGATAATTTAAATAACTATTACGATAAAAAGCTTAAAATTAATAGACTCAAAATTCTAAAAAAAAATTTAAAAAAATTTAAGTTTATTAAATGCGACATCACAGATAAAAAAAAAATTGAAAAAATTTTTAAAAAATATAAATTTTCTCATGTTATTCATTTAGCTGCACAGGCTGGAGTCAGATACTCTTTAATTAAACCTGAGGCTTACACAAATTCAAACTTAATTGGTTTTTTCAATATTCTGGAATGTTCAAAAAAATATCAAATTAGACATCTAATTTATGCATCTAGTAGCAGCATTTATGGAGAAAATAAAAAGTTACCTTTTTCAGAGAATGATTTAACAAACAAACCTATGCAATATTATGCAGCAACAAAATTATCCAATGAACTTATGGCTTATAGTTATAGCTCTTTATATAATTTAAAGACCACGGGATTAAGATTTTTTACAGTTTATGGACCTTGGGGCAGGCCCGATATGGCTTTCTTTTCATTCACTAAAAATATATTGCAAAACAAAACTTTAATGGTTTACAATAATGGAAAACATCTAAGAGATTTTACTTACATTGAAGATATCGTTGATGGTATTTATAAAATAATGTTTTCATTAAAAAAAACTAAAAAATATCAATTACTAAATATTGGTTTTGGAAAGCCAATTAGATTATTAAAATTTATAAATATTCTAGAAAATTTAATTGGAAAAAAAGCAAAATTAAAATATTTACCCAAACAACCAGGAGATATGGAAAAAACATTTTCTTCGATTAAAAATATAAAAAGAATTTATAATTATAAACCAAAAATAAAACCTTCGATTGGTCTCAAAAAATTTGTAGAGTGGTATATTAAATATTATAAGATGAGAATAAACTAATACTTAAGCATTATGATTTCGAAAAAAATAAATAAAGATGGTTATTATATATCAAAAAATTTTTTTAAATTAAAAGATATTGAGCAATTGGAAAAGACATTACATTTATATGCTACCCTTTATATAAAAAACTACTCAAATAAATTATACACTGAAGGTAGAAAAATCATAAAAAAAAATAATAATAATTTTCGATTAAGTTCTTTGAGGTTTTTTGATAAAATAGAAAAAAATAATCAAAAGGCATTTTATGAAATTTGTAAAAATATTTCTAAAATTGAAGTTATAAATACTTTTTTTAGAACCCCTAAAGTAGAAAAGTTTCTCAAAAATTATTTTGGTAAATCTTACTTGATAATTCAAAAAAAGATTTTTTTATTATTTAACTCAAAAAATACAAGAAGATTAATTTTACAATGGCATCAGGAATGCCATTTTTATTCTCAAAAAAAAGGTTTTCATTTATGGTTTCCTGTTTTTAGAAATGTTAAGGCAATAAATGATGGTGCTTTACAAATAGCTGAAAAAAGCAATAAAAAAGTTTATGGTTTTAAAATAGAAAAAACAAAAAATGGATATCTTCAAAAAATACCCAATATTAATGTAGATCACAAATTTAATACAAAGGGGATAAATCTTAATCGTGGGGACGCTTTAATAATACATCATAACACATTTCATAAAACGGATAATCAGCTTAACACATTACCAAGGCTGGCAATTGTCGTAAAATTTCTTGCAGATGGTGATAAAGAAAAAATTAAATTTGTAAAACAATAGTTACTTTAATCTTAAAATAATATTATTAATAAAATTTCTTAAATAAAGGTTTAAAACTTTATGTCTTCCATCTTTTAATAATAAAGAATAGTAATAAGAATTATCAAAATCATAAGGTCTAGTAAATTGATATAATCCTATGCAAAGTGCTGCGATATTTATGTGAGAAATTTTTCCTTTATCATTGTATTGTCTTATTTTTTTTATTAATTTAATATTATCGTTTATTATCTTTTCTTTATATTTAACATCGAATATTTGATCTCTTCCTTTTAAAGTTTTTAGTTTCTTTCTTATATTTCTAACTTTTGTAATTTTACTATTTTTTTTGGTTACATAAATTCTATCACCCCCAATAGAAAAATAACTATGTCCACTGTGTGAATAATCTCTTAGATCATTATCAAAATGAAAGATTTTTCCATTTAGTAATTTTATGTCATGTATTACATCTTTTGCATGAAAATTATGTTTTTTAGGTATAAAGAAGTCATCCATAACTCTAGCCGTTTGGTAATGATTAACTTCGGATAATAGAAACAATATTGAATTTATGTCTCTATAATCCATCATTTTATCTTTTAATTCTTTTTTTGAAGCTTTTAATATCCAAGATTTTTTATTTAGAATATGTCTTATGGCATCTATAATAAAAAATTTAAATTCACCACTTCTATAAAACCCCATATACATTATTCCACCAGGTTTTAGTGCATTAATAAATCTAACAAGCGCTAAAGCTGGTTTTTCTATATGTTGGTAAATGCCTGATAAAAAAATAATATCAAATTTATTATGGCCAATATTTGTTTTTTCTATATCTCCATGAATTGAGGTTACTTTTTTTTTATTTTTTTTTGCCCACAATGTTAATTCTCTAACTGCTTGTGGTCCAATGTCTAAGTGTGTTACCTCAGCACCTTGTTTTGCAAAAAATCTACTTTGTCTACCAGTTCCTATATCAAAAACTTTTTTACCTTTTAATTTTTTTAATGGAATCTTCATAATTTTTAATGAATCTTTTATATAAATCGAGGAATTGTTATCTGTATTTTTAACAGTTTTTCCATCCTGCTTATTAAATAATGGACCCCAAGACATTTCATCATAAACAAATGAAGTTCTATCAAAATATTTTCTTTTTTTCATAAATTGCGTTTACTTTTTTAATATTAATTGTACCTCGTTACATTGATGTTGCTTATCAATTATTTCCTGAAGCTTGTCAAGCAGTTGATAAAAATTTTTTTTTAAAAACATTTCATAATTTGAACTTTTAGAATTTACTACAAGTGACCTATATATATCAAGTACATCAGATCCAAACCACCACTCACCAACTATTTTAAGTTTATTTTTTTTTATTAAATAATTTATAGATTCTTTTGTATAAAGATGAGTGTGACCTCCACCTAAAACTCTTGGAAATGTATTAGAAAAATTATTTTCAAAAACTGAACTTAATGAGAATAGTGGTAAAGTAAGATACATATATTTGAAATTTGATTTTTTAAAAAATTTAATAAATTTATTGGGATGTCTCAAATGTTCTAAGACTCCGATAAAAGATATTACGCTTGAACTACTATCGTGGCTCAATTTATTTAAAATTTTATCTAATGGGGCATTTATTATCTTATTTTTTTTTAATTTTTTGTTACCTAATTTTGATAAAGAATAACTTGGTTCAAATCCATATGCACTTATATTTTTTTTTTCTAAGGCTTTAAGGAAATGACCACCGCCACAACCTATATCCACTAAGTTAATTTTTTTTTTTACCACTTTGCGTAAAAATTCTACTTTTGGAATATATATTTTTTTTACTCTTAAATCATAGTTATGCAAATAATTAAACTTGTACTCATCACCCTTATTTTCTTGATAAAGCCAATTACAAAATTTTTTAGAATCTTCATACTTTCCATTAACATGATTACATTTTTCACAGATAAAGTATTCAATTTTAAAACTTTTAAATAAATATTCCTTATTTAATATTTTTTTTTCACAATTTTTACATTTTTTTCTTTTTGATTGTTTTAAATAAACTGAATTTATTTTAAGAATATTTTTAAGATTTTTTTTATTTTCATCAAAAAAATTTTTTTTAATTTTAAAAACATCTTTAAAAGACTTAGAATATTTTCTCATAAAGTTAATTAAAAATTCCCAATATCATTTTTTTTTCTTGAAAATAATTTTCATAAATCATTGCTTTCTTATTTATCTTTAAAGATAAAAAATCAATACTTTTTTTATTCCAACCAGTAAAATGTTGTATTGGGATACTATTTAATTTTGCATTGTCTAAAATTATGAAAAATTTCTCACATTTTAAAGAAATGAATTTTATAAATTTAACAGGTTCTTCTAAATGATCTAGATATTCAATTATTCCCATTAAAGAATACTTTTTATTTTTTCTTAAGCTATTTACAATTTGATTTTTTTTTAAATTTGAATTATTTAAACATCCTCTCTTCTCATTCCAAAAATTATTTTCATTTCTATTATAAAAAAATATTTTTTTTTTGTCTTTTTTAGCTGTATTAAGCAATCCCCAGGCAGGACAACCAACTTCAATATAGCTATCAACTCTTGTTGTTTTTTTTTTTATAAATTTCCATAAATTTTCATCATTATACCCAATAAATCTTGAGAATTTTTTTGGTTTTTTAATTAAAAAAGAGATTTTTTGTATATTTTTAGAAAGTTTATTTAAATTATATTTCTTTTTTTGTAATAAAATAATTGTTTGATTAATAATTTTATTTTTTGAATTAATTGAATCTATTATAGAAATAATTATTCTTTTTGATTTATTAAATTCAAAAGTATCATTTTCATAGTAAGTTTTGAGATTATTAAATTCTTGTAGAAAATATTTTTTTGAAAACTTATTACTAAAAATGTCATTTCCTTTTGGATGTATTGGTATCTTTTTTAAAAAAAGTTTTTTTAAAATTATTTTTTTAAACCAATAATTTTTATAAATTATTTTACATTTATTGCATTCTAAATTTTTAAAAATTTTTAAAATTTTATTTTCTTTTACATCCAGTATTTCTGATAATATTTCGGAGTAAAGATTTTTTTTACTAAAACTATGAAATTTACTATTTGACTCTTTGCAAACAGGGCAGCAGGTTAATTTAAATATATTTTTTTGAAGATTTTTAATCATTTAAAACTTATTTAATTCATCAATATAAATTTATATAGATTTTTTGTTGACTGTTCAAACATTGAACTATATGTATCACAGATTAATTGATTTAGTATAAAAAATTTAATAAAGCACAATGTTAAAAAAAAATAGACCAAATTTAATTGCTGAAATTGGTTGGAATTTTTTAGGCAACCTTGATTTGGCAAAAAAAATGATAAAAGCTGCAAAATCATCAGGGGCAGATTTTGTTAAGTTTCAAATTTGGAATCCAAAGAATTTAAAAACAGGCGCTTGGGACGATGATGGTCGAAGAGAAATATATCTAAAAGCATTTTTAGATAAAAAAAAATTTAAATTATTATATAATTTTTCAAAAAAAATAGGAATACAATGCTTCGCATCTATTTTTGCTGAAACAGAATTAAAAGAATATCATTCAGTAACGAATAAAATTATTAAAATCCCATCCCATGAAGCTTATAATATAAATTTGATAAATAAATGTATAAAAAAGTTTAAACTTGTAATTATTTCTTGCGGATGTTTAAAAAAAAATGAATTAAATAAAATAATCAAAAAATTTGGTAAAAAAAAAAACGTTATTTTAATGCACTGTGTGAGCTCATATCCCTTATTAGCTTCAAATTGTAACTTTGCTAAGTTTGATTATATTAAAACAAAAGTTAAAAAGGTTGGTTATTCAGGTCACTTTGATGGAATTGATGATGCAATTTATGCTGTTAATAAAAATGCAATATTAATTGAAAAACATTTCACTACTAACAAAAATTTGCCCGGTAGAGATAATAAATTTGCATTATTACCTAATGATTTAAAATATATCAAAAATTATATTGAAAAAAAAAAAGATTTTGAAAAAGATAGAGGCAATGGATTGCAGAAATGTGAAATTGATATCTTTAAAAATTATAGAGGTAGATGGCAAAAAAAAAAATAAAAAAAAAAATTTTTTCCATTATTATTAGAGGCAATAATAAAGCTCATTGGCTTAAAATATTATTAAAAAAAATATTTAGTCAAACCAATAAAAATTTTGAGATAATATTTGGTGATAATAATAGCAATGATGAAACTTTAAGCTTACTTAAAAATTATAAAATAAAAAAAATTATAAAATTTCACAATTACAGACCTGGATTTGTGCTAAATAAATGTGTCAAAAGTTCATCAGGAAAATATATAATTTTTATATCAAGCCACTGTGTGCCATTTAATAATTATTGGTTAGAAGATTTTTTAACTTTTATGGAAAAAAATTCAGATATAGTAGCAGCCTCAGGGAAACAATTGCCTTTACCAGGTACAAGCAGTAAAGATCAATTAGATCTTAGTATACTCTTTAGGGATGAAGAAATAATTTCCAGAAAAGATTCATATTTAAATAATGCAAATGCTATTTATAGATCAAGTTATTTAAAAAAGAATCTATTTGATAAAAAAATATTAAATATTGAAGATAGATTATGGGCTAAAAAAATTAATCAATATGGCAACAAAATTGCTTATACTGCTAAATCTCCAGTTTTCCATATAGATGGAATTCATCAACATAAATCTGATTCACCAAGATCAGCCAATTCCATTAATTTATTGGTAAAAGACTTTGAAAAATATTGGAAAAAAACAGATTTTTTAAGAAGTAATTATTATAAATATTTCATTATAATAAATGCAAGAAGATGTAAAAATATAAGTTTTTTGTTAAATAAATTAAGAAATTTATTTAAAACTGATTTTATTAAATCTCTCCAAATTAAAAAAATATTAATTATAAGTAACTTTAAAAATTCTAAAAAAATAAATAATGTAAAAATTGAATATTTTCAACCAACAAATACCGTAGGAGATGACCTTAAAAAAATTTATTCCACTAAATTTTCTGATTGGAAAGATGTAAATTATATTTTGTCACTAAACTCTGAATTTAAATGGAGACATATAAATATTAAAAATTTAATTAATTATTGCACTTATAATTCCTCAGAATGCGTTACACTTGCAAGCAAAGTTTACTCAAATTTTGATGTAATATTTAAAGATGGAAGTATTATTAAAAGTAATTCATTAGAAAATAGAGAAGATAAACCTTGGATTAAACTTTATAGAGATGCTGAAGGTTGTATTTTAATACCTAAAATTTTAAAAGAAAAAATTCTTTTTAATGTAAATGTTAAAACTATATACATATAAAAATGTATAACCTTCCTATACCATGTATTATATTAGCTAGAAAAAACTCTAGGGAACTTAAAAATAAAAATCGTCATACTTTTGCAAAAAAAACTTTAATAGAACATTCAATTGATTATGCAAAAAAATCAAAATATGTAACACATATAATAATTTCTACTGATGATAAAATAATTAATAAAATTGCACTTAAAAATAAATGTATAAGTATATACCCCAGACCAAAAAATTTATCCAACAACAAATCGAAATCTGAGCCAGCATTAAAACATGCTTTAGATTATTTTATTAGTAAATTTGGAAAAATTGATATTTATTCGTATTTACAAGTAACAGAACCAATTAGACCAAAAGGAATATTGGATAAGTGTATAATAAACTTATTAACAAATTCAAATTTTGATAGCTCATTTGCTGGATATGAATTTCATAAAAATTTTTGGTATTTTAAAAAAAAATTTATAAAGTTAAATAAATCAAAAGTTGATCATCTTCCTAGACAAAAAAGGGAAGTGATATATAGAGAAGATACTGGAATAGCACTAGCCTCAAGATATAAATTTATTTTAAAAGGGAAAAGAATAGGACCAAGAGTTAAAATTGAACCTTACAATGATTTTTCTGGATTAATAGATATACACAATAAAAATGATATTTTATTAGCAAATATTATTTTAAAATTAATTAAAAGAAAATCACTTAAATAACTTAATAAATTTGTATGTTGAAAAAATTTGTATAAAATTAAAAGACGTTTCACTGTCATTTTTTAAAAAATTATTATAACTTTTTAATATGTTTTTTTGTGAAAAAATATTCATATTTCTAAAATCAGTACTAGAAAAAGTATCTAAGAACATTTCTTTAAAATAAGTCTTAAACCAGAGTTTTTGTGGGTCAACAATTGTTTTTTTATTTTTTTCATAAGAAAATTTATTCTTAATATATTTTTTAAAAGCCCATCTTGATTTGTTATCTTTAAATTTTAAATTAGGTTTTAAATTAAAACCATACTCAAAAAAATTATGATTTAAAAAGGGAACTCTTGTTTCGATCCCGTATTTCATAGACAGCCTATCGGTATATCTTAGTACTCTTGGAAGCTTAATTTCATAAATATCCTTAAATTGAGAATTTTTTAATGAATTTTCTGAGTATTTTTTTACATCATAGAATTCTTGATTCAAATATTCATTTTTAAATTCATTACTAAATTCATCTGAATTTATATAGGGCACTCCATCAGATGTTGAGCCATGTTGATAGGATAATGATACAATAAAATTCATAATATCTTTTTCATTTTCTAAAGGAAATATTTTATTTTTAAGTAAAAATTTCATCATTTTGTTCTTATTGTTCATTTTTTTAAATTTATCTTTTAAATAAAAAATATAGTTATATTTATATCCCCCAAAAATTTCATCCCCTCCTTGACCTTCTAAAATAACTTTAATTTTTTTCTTCTTTGCAAAACTATAATTCATCATAGTTCCAAAAAGTCTTATAGAAGTTATTGGCGATTCAACAGTTTCAATTAAATTATCAAAGTTATTTATAATATAATTTGGTTTTATTAGTAATTTATGATTATAAATATTTAATTTTTTTGCTATTAATTTGGCACGATCACTTTCAGAAAATATACCTGAATCAATAAAATCATAAGTAAAAGAGTTTAACTTGTAATTTAAATTTTTATTTGCTATCGCAGTTATTGCTGAACTGTCTGTGCCACCACTTAAAAAAGTTCCAATTTTTACATCTGAAATCAAATGTTGTTTTACTGATTTATTAAGTAAATAATTTAAGTCAAGCTTTACATTATTTTTATTATAACTAAGTGAATCTTTTAATGACCAGTATTTATTTTCAAATATTTGTTTATTTTTATAAATTAAATAGCTTCCAGGTTTAATAAAGTTTATATCTTTTAAAAAGCTTTTGTCATAGTCCATTGTTCCTTTAAAAAAAAAATCAGCTATAGCCGAATAATTAATTTTTTTACTATTAATAAATTTTGCTATAGGCTTTATTTCTGATGATATGATTAGTTCGTTTTTTTTAGATAAAAAATAGTAAAATGGCTTAATTCCAAATCTATCTCTAATTAAAAAAGATTTATTTTTATATAAATCATAAATAAATATTGCAAACATACCATCAATCTCACTTATAATATTTTCACCCTTTAAAGCAAAACTTTCCAAAAGGATTTCAGTATCTGAGGAACTTTTTAATTTTTTTTTATTTAAATATTTTTTTTTAATATAATCAGAATTATATATTTCTCCGTTGAAACAAATGATATATCTTCCACACGAGCTTCTCATTGGCTGTCTTCCATTCTTAGATAAATCACGTAAGCTTAATCTATAAAATGATAAAGCAAAGTTATTGTTATATGCAACCTGAAAGTCATCAGGCCCTCTATGAGAAATTAACTTTGATGTTTTTACAAAATTTTGTTTATCAAAATTTTTATTTATATTACCTATTACACAAAAAAAACCACACATTTATTTTTTCCCCAAAATACAAAAAGTATAATTTTCTATATATTTTAGTTTAAAAAATTTTATTCTCATAATTTGTTTTATTCAATAAAATTTCCATTATTATTTTTTTTTAAAATAAAATTTTTAAGGCTTATATAAAAGTCATCTTCATAAAAATTTCTATTTTTTAAATTATTGATTAATTTTTCAAAATAATTATTTATGTTAGTCCTTATTTTAAAATTTTTTTCATATTCAGGGATAATGTTTCCATAACTAACATTCCCAGTGTTTATTATAAGATACATTGTTTTTTTTGCATCCAATGTCTGTTTTTCTGAAAGTTTATTATCTATATGATTGTCCAATATAAGATCAAAATACTCTTGTTTTGTTTTTGGAAAATGAGCAAATCCTAAGTCAGCATAGTAGCATTCACCTGCTATAATTGGCTTTTTTCCAAAACAGGCGAATTCTACACCAGAATTTCCTCTTCCAGTTACAAGTTTATTAGAATTCATTAAAAAAGATTTTAAACCAATATTTTCTGGATAGAGTTTGATTAATGGATTTTTAATTTTATTTAAATATTCTTCAACAATATTTTCTTCATTAAAGAATGCGGCATTAGGGTGAGGCTTTACTACCCACACAGTATCTTTTTTAATATTTTTACTAATTTTGTTAACTGTTTCAATAAATTGTGAGTATGTATCTTTAAATAAAAAAAACTTACCTCCATAATGAGTTGCATCAGAAAATAAATGCACTGGAAATAAATTTATATATTTAATTTCCTTTGAACTTAAATTTAAAATTTCAAGTATTTCATTTTTATTTTTTTCTAATTTATTTGCATAAGCTTTTTTAATATCAGAGTCTAAAATCGTCTTACCAGCTGTAATATTGCTTCCTTTCACTCTTAGTTCCGCAAATTCCTCTATATGACTGATAGAAATATTTTGATTGGGAATTTTTAACATATCTTTTTCATACATCTTATCCTCGTAAATTAAAGTTTGTTGGTAATTTAAAAACATTGCCCTATTATAAGATAAATACAAAACGGGTATATTTTTTTTTGCTGCAAATCTACAACCTAAAGAGCAAAGACTTGAATGCATTCTTGAGCTTGTTACTAATAATTTTATTTTTTTTTTTTTAATAATCTTATCTGTATAATAAATTATAAAAAAAGATT
>CETH01099623.1_pt1 | contig 11789 bp, 11 predicted proteins | sample 361461 | NCBI WGS metagenome assembly CETH01 (sample SAMEA2622695, study PRJEB7988) | marine metagenome | isolation source: saline water (ENVO:00002010), including
GAAATCCTCCTGAAATTTATTTTCCTGTAGCTTGGATGAAAAGATATACTGAAATTTTATGCCAAACTTATAGCAAAAAAATCAAACATGGTTTTTCAAGTTTAATTATAAGGCCTTCTAATTTATATGGTCCTTACGATAATTTCCATCCAAAAGAATCTCATGTTATTCCTTCTTTAATCAGAAGAGTAGTAAATAAAGAAACTCCTTTTAAAATATGGGGAACTGGTGAAGACAGTAGGGATTTTATTTACATTGATGATTTTATAGAAGGGGTAATAAATGCAACTAACATTGACGAACAATTCATGGATATCAATTTAACAACAGCTCAAAATAAAACAATTAATCAAATTTTAGAAAATTTGTTTGAAATTGAAAACTATTATCCTGATGTAGAATACGATACTACCCAGCCACAGACTATAAATCAAAGATTACTTAGTAATGAAAAAGCTAAGAAATTAATCAACTTTAAATTAAATACTCCAATCAAAGAAGGCTTAGAAAATACTCTCAAATGGTACAAAGAAAATGAATTGTAAAAAACAAATTCAATTTATGCAAATTAGATATTTGAAACCAAAATAATTTAAGTTACTCGCCAAACACAAAATAAGATACCCTGGAAGAATATCTATATCTTCTGAGTTTAATATTATTAAGCCCAATCTTTTCCATTAATGCTATAGTCTCACCAGGAGAATCAGGATCATTTAATTCGTCAAATCCTAAAACACTGCCACGGGTAAGTCTTGGGATAATAGCTTCTAATACTTTAGCTGTTGGTTTATATACATCAAAATCAAAATATGCAAGTGAAATAATTGTTTCTGGATTTGAGTCTATATAATCAGAGACAGTATTATTTGCATCACCTTTGATAATAGAGAATTTTTTTATATGAGATAAAGGATTATCTTGTTCATGACATTCCATGATCTCATTAAGATAATCTTCGTAATTTGGAGAAACAGTCACATTGCCAGGCTTCATCAAGTTAGATTTACCGTCTTCTGGTGTTATTTCAACAAAACCCTCAAATGTATCAAATCCAATTATTTTTCTATGCCTATTATAGGGTTCGTAAATTCCTCTAAAAGAGGTAAACAACGACATATTTTGCCCCCAACGAGTTCCCAAATCAAACACCACTCCCTGAACATCAATGACCTTTTGATATATATAATTCATAAACAAAATTCTTGAAAGATTTTTCGAATTTAAAAACAAACCTAAATTAGACAAAATCTCAGGTTTGGGAATGTTACATTCTTCAAGTAAATTTGCTAATTTCAACCGGGCATCGTGTTCTTGGTTATTAGAAAATTCTTTATCACCTTCTTTTATACTCATTTCTGAAAACTCCTGATATAACTTGGGATAGGATTTTCTTCGCCGTATGCTAATACCCAAGCCCAAAACCTTATCCTTCCTTCTATTAGATTATATTGTAAATCATTTATTTTAATTAATCTAATAGGTTTAATGTTTTTATTCTTAGATATAACTTCTGATAATTGAATAGGGCTTGGGACATATCCTAATTTATTTAATTTAGCATCGTTAAGATTTAAATAAGTTTTTCTATTGTTTTGTCCTTCATTTATAACATTTATTAATTTAGGTTTTATGTAATTTATGCGAGTAGCATTGTCATTTATATATTCAAAATCATGTTGTTCAATCTCAAAATCCAAGTCTGAAATTTCCTCGAAATGTTCAAATTTTGAAAATTTTGGTATAGGTAAAATATTTTTTTTATTTACAATCCAATTTAATGCTATTTGAGCTAAAGATTTTCCATATTTCTGAGATAATTTAATTAGATATTTTTTTATTTTTCCATCAGCTATATATCCTTGATCCAATGGAGAATATCCAATAATTAAAATATTATTTTCTAAACAAAAATTATATATATCTGGTTCTATGGACCGATCAAACAAATTATATTCAATTTGAAACGTGTCAATCTTTATTAATTTATGTACAGCTTTCAACTCTGCTAGTGTCATGTTTCCAAAACCTGCATATTTGATTTTGCCATTAGTTTTTAAAAAATTTAATGCTTCGACTGTTTCCTCAATTGGAACAGATGGATTAGGCCAATGTAATTGATAAATATCTAAATAATCTGTATTTAATCTTTTCAACGAATTATCTAAAGATTGTAATACTTTGGAATAAGAATTGTTATGGGGTGAAAATTTACTAGATAAAATTACTTTATCTCTAATACCCTTAATTGCTGATCCTATTACACATTCAGAATTACCATTATCATATTCTTCTGCAGTATCAATTAAATTCAATCCGTTCAAAGCAGCATGTCTTATCAATCTCTGATTTGAATCATTCCATTTATAAGCGCCAATTCCTTGTCCTATTTTGGGGAAGTCTAACATTTAAAGTATCCTAAGAATTTTTTCAGTTAAAGATTTAATGTCAATTTTTGCTTCTTTATGAAACCATTCTCTAGACCCATACTCCAATAATTGTTTGTTTTCAAATCCTATAAAATTTAATTTAGTAGTGAAATTATTTTCAGCAGCCGCATCATTAAAGATACTAGCTAAACCTCCTGATTTACTATGTTCTTCAATAACTATAACATTATCAGTATTTTCTAATAAATTTATAATTTCAGAAGGGAAAGGCTTTAATTTGACAATATCTATCAAACCAACATTCATAATATTTTTTGTAGCTTCAATAACATTGCTAACTATTGTTCCAGTAGATAATATAGTTGTTTTTTGAATTGGTTTAATAATTTCAAAAGATTCAAATTTCTCAAAATTATGTATCATAGGATGCACACCTTTATCTAATCTGACGTAAAATGGTTTTTTTGTATTTAGAATTAAATCAGAGCAATATTTTGCAGAATTACTATCTGAAGGGTTTAAAATACTCATTTCAGGTAAAGCATTCATAACAGAAATATCTTGAATAGCATGGTGTGTAGGTCCGTCAAAAGCAAAAGAAACTCCAGATCCTATACCAACAATAGAAACAGGTAAATTCATACTACAAATATTCATTTTAATTTGTTCAAAACATCTAAAAACCACAAAAGGAGCGATGCCATAAATTATCACTTTCATTCCAGCTGAAGCTAATCCTGATGCAATATTTATCATATTTTGTTCAGCTACACCTACATTGATAAATTGATTAGGTCTCTCTTTTTTTAGTTTTCTTAAACTAAAAATATCCATATCATTTGTTATAACAATTAAATTAGGATTCTTGATGCTTTCTAGATATATTTCGTCAAAAAATGCATCTCTCATATCTTTATTATTATTAGAGCCTACAAAGTTCATTTCAATTCTTTATATGCTATATCTAATTGTTCTTTTGTAGGAACAGAATGATGCCATTTCAATTCATTTTCCATATAAGAAACTCCTTTACCTTTTATGGTGTTAGCAATAATAAAAGAGGGTTTGTCAGAATTTTTTGCCTGATTCAATACCGTTAAACATTCTTTTAAAGAATGTCCATCAATCTCTTGGTAAAACCATCCAAGATGTTTTAAAGCAACTGGAAGTAATTTAAATACTGCATTATCTGTAATTACATCAGTAACAGATAATTTGTTTCTGTCAACTATAGCTATGACATTATTTAAATTGTAATCTGTAATATGCATGATAGATTCCCAAATCGACCCTTCATCACATTCTGCATCACCTAATATTGTTAAAGCTTTATAATTTTTGCCTTGCATTTTAGAAGCATGCGCTATTCCAGCACAAACTCCAAGTGCATGACCTAAAGAACCCGTATTCCAATCTACGCCATTTAAGTTTATATCTATCTGCCCTCCTAATCCTCCATCATCTCCATAAGAGTTTAAAACTTTTTTTGATATAAATCCTAAATCTTCAAGAATTACATACAAAGCCAAACATGCATGACCTTTGCTTAGAATAAATCTGTCAGGATAATTTTTATCTTGATAATTTAAAATCCCACCGTAATAAAGAGTTACTAGCAAATCAACACAAGAAAATGTACCTCCTATGTGTCCAACTTTTTTTTCAGCTACAATCTCAAGAACTTTTAACCTAACATTATTTGATATTTTTTTTAATTTGTTTTCCATTTAATAATCTCTAAATGCTTCAATTATTCTTTGTTGATTATCAGTGACAACCTCAACAAAGACAGGATTAGAATTGCTCATTAATTCAATTAATTGATCATTTATATTTTTATAATCATCAATTTTAATATAATCCAAATCAAAAGCATCAGCGATCTTCTTTAAATTTAAAGTACCTGCTCCTGTTGATTCTGAAGTATCAATTCTTCTGCCATCAAAAACATCGTCTTGCCATTTTTTCATAGAAACATATCCACCATTATTTATTACAAATAATTTAATATTATATGAATAATGTGATATGGTTTTTAATTCTTGAATATTTAACTCCAAAGAGCCGTCTCCAGTAACAGCAAGGATCTGGAAATCAGGTTCAGCAACTGCACAACCAATTGCTAATGGTATGGTAGTGCCCATTGCAGCATTAGTCCCAGAACATATTTCTCTTTGTCCATTTTCAAAATTCCATACTGTGCCCCCAACATAATAATTCGATCCTGCATCAGTAACCAAAACATTATTTTTATGAGATAATTCTCCTAATATTTTCATAAAATAATAAAGATCGATTGGATTTTTTTTCTGACTTTCAACAACAATTGGGTTGTCATTTTTCAAATCATCGCAATAATTTATCCAATTATCCCAAGATGGAAAACTCATACCTGAAGATTTATTGTTTATTTCTTCTAAAAATAATTGAACATCACTGTTAATACTAAAGTCAACAAAATCTTTTAATTTATCTATTTCAGCTTTATCTATATCTACCATAATTATTTCAGCTTTATCAAAAGCTTCAAAATTTAAACCAACAAATTGCGGGGCTAATCTACATCCTAAAGACAAAACTAAATCACTGGAGTTCATAATCTTTTTACAATACTTTGAGCCTTTCAACCCTGCTTGGCCGTACACGTATGGATAACTATGTGGAAGCAGATCCTGTCCTAATCTGGAAAAAAGAACAGGGATTTTAAATTTATCTATAAATTTTTTAAATTGATTCTCAGCTTTACCTTGTCTGATACCATGCCCGGCTACTATTAGAGGTTTTTTGGCATTATTTATTTTTTTCAGTACTAAATCTAGATCATTTGATTTTATATCTAACTGATTTTCTTGCGAATTAAAAGATTTTAATTTATCTATTTCAATTATAGAATTTTGAATATCCATAGGAACATCTATCCATACTGGGCCTGGCCTTCCAGACATTGCTGTATGATAAGCTTTTTCTAAAACAAAGCGTACATCATATGGGTTGTCTAAAAATTTTGCATATTTCGTTAATGGCTTAACAATGGGAATAATATTTATTTCAGCTGTCCCGTATGTCCTTAAAGGTAATTTAGAATTGTACGTTGTATGTTCAGTTTCTACTTGTCCGGATATAATCATGATTGGAGCAGAATCAACAAATGCTTCAGCTAAACCAGGTAAAGCATTAGTAGCTCCAGGACCTGCAGTTACACAAACAACACCTAACTTACCTTTTAATCTTGCATAAGCCTCAGCCATCATAGGCGCAGAAGCCTCATTTCTCGTTGCGAAATAATTGATACCAGAAATTTCAATAGCATCATTTATGTACATAGCTCCATATCCAGTTAACATAAAAATATCTTTGACATCTTTTGAAACTAAAAAATTGGCAATATAATCTGCTACTCGCATATTTATTCAAATAATAATAATTAATTGTATTTTACATTAAAAATAATTTAATTTAGAGCATAAATAGGAATAAATACTCTGTGAATTCAATCCATAATTCTTTATTCATCATAATCCCCTTTCTCTAAATTAAATTATTCATGAACGCTTTGCCTGAATTTACACTGTTTACTGGGCTAAATTTTTCTAAATTTCATAAAAAGACAACTTATAAAATCCGTTTTAGTACAATAGACATCTTAAGGTATTTTACAATTTGAAAATTATAAAAAAATATTAATCTAAGCGGATATGAAACCAGTTTAATTAATATATAAAATCGTTATAATAAATTCATGATAGATAAAAATGTAAATATACACTCTGGATTTAATTATCTTTCTATAACTATAATTTAATGAAAAAACAAAACCTAAAACTACAACAAAAAATTATAAATACTAATTCAAGCGAAAAACATTATTCGAAAAGGATAAGTTATATATTTATAACAAAAAATCGGACTAAATTATTTTACAAAGCTTTAGGTGAATTAAAAAAAATAAAAAATCGTAACGACGAAATTATTTTAGTAAATGGGGGTGATGAAGAAATTATTGATAATTCAATAGATTTGTATATACAAGAACCTGACCTTAATCCAAGTCACGCTATAAATAAAGGCATATTAATTGCAAACGGTAAATATATAAAACCAATGGCCGATGATGATTTGATAAGAAAGAAACAATTAAATCAAGCAATTAAATTAATGGATGCAAATCCGTCAATTGACTTATTAATTTGTGGAGGAGTAATAGAAAAAGACAACAAAATTTATCCTTATTATTTTCCTGAAGGAACAAATTATGGAGAAAATATACAAAATATTTTAGATAATGGAGTTTGCGGAGCTGGGTTTATAATTCGACATACCTCTATTCCATTAATTGGTTTAGTTCCACTCGGTATATTTTCAGATGTAGAATTTGCAATACAAGCTAAAAGCAATGGAGCAATAGTAAAGTTCTGCAGAATAAATTTCTTTTATCATCCAGTTAATGAAGATAGCGTAACAATCAAATATAAAAACAAACGGCAAAGTGAACTAGAAAAGATTTACAAAAATTACAATCTTAAAATTAATTTTTTTAAAAATTTAATATCTTACAATTCTTTACCAAGAATAATCATAAGATACATATTCAAAAACTTTTTTTCATATTTTCATAATAAAAGAGCAAATAAACTAAAATTGTTTAACCAAGAGTTATTAGATCCTGAATCAAAGTTTTGGGACTCAAAATTTAGTTAAATTTTGTTCTTTAAATATTTCCAATACTTCAAAATAATTTTCAAATGGAAAATGATCTATATTGCTTTTATTAAAATATTTTTTCAATTTATCAGTAGCAAATATTACATCTGATATTTTTGCTGAATTTAAATCTGTAAAACTATCTCCAAAATAAATAATTTTAGAATACAATGTTTTGTGTAATGCAGTATGAACACCTTTAAAATTTTCGCTTATATTATGATTAACTGAGTCAAAATATTGAATTTTAATCCCTTTAGAATCAAAAGTTGATTTGCCTGCAATAATGTCAATTGATTTTGGATCTATACCTATGGAAGATAGTGCAGAAAAAATATAAAAATCAACACCACTACTAACAATTTTCAAATCTAAACTATTCTTCATTAAATGATTATAGAATTCTATAAAACCATCTCTAAATTTGACATTTTTTTTCACAAAATTATCTAAATCTTGTTTTTTTGTATTCAAATACCTAAAAGAATAAATATTACTTTCTTCAACTGTTATCAAACCTTTTTTATATTTTTCATATATTTCTGGCCAATTATCAGGGCCAAATTCATCATGAATCAATTCACTAACATTACCCTCAGTAAGCGTGTTGTCAAAATCTGTTTGTACTAATATTGAATTCATTTTACTTTGATATTATTTTAAAATCTAAAAAAAATTTCGCAACCAACTTCTTGAATCAGATTGCCAGTTTCCAATCAAGCTAATAATAACAGATAAAATTATGATTTTAATATCCATAAGTAAAGATTGGTTTTTAATATAAATCAAATCGTATCTAATTTTGTTTTTTGGCGAAGCATCATAGGTACCAAGTAATTGTGCGATACCTGTCAATCCTTGTGGTACTAATAATCTTTTTTTAAAATCAGGGAAAATTATAGCGAATTCATTAAATAATTCTGGTCTTTCAGGACGAGGGCCAACAAAACTAATATCGCCTTTAAAAATATTAATTAACTGAGGCATTTCATCTATAGCATATTTTCTAATGAATTTACCTGTTTTGGTTAATCTTGGATCTTTATCTTTTAAAGCCCAAACAGCACCTGTACGTTGTTCTGCATTTTTTATCATAGATCTAAATTTGTACAATTTAAATATTTTTTTATTTTTCCCATATCGTTTTTGTGTATAAAACACAGGTCTTCCATCTTCTATTAAAATTGATAAAACAACCAAAAATATAATCACAACAAAAATAGGTGCAAATATCAAAAACCCCACAATTAACAAAATTATATCTAATCCACGTTTAGCCATATATAAACAATCTAAGTTGCAAATGTTAATTAATTATTAAAATAACATACCAAAGCCTTTATTGGCATTCAAACTTATTGTAGCCTAATATAGTTTAAAAATAGATATATAAATAATATGTCAAATAATAATCAATTTAAATTAACCAAATATACAAACTCTGGGGGCTGAGGCTCTAAATTTTCTATAGAAGATTTGGGTCAAATCTTAAGTTTATTTAATATAGGTAAAAATAATCCTAATATTCTTGTAGATTCATCTGACAAGGATGATGCCGCTGTGTACAAAATAAATGACAACCAATGCATAGTAATGACAATTGATTTTTTTCCCCCAAATGTAGACTCTCCATATTCTTACGGAGAAATCGCAGCATCAAATTCTATGAGTGATATATATGCTATGGGAGTAGACCCCATCATAGGCTTAAATATTGCCGCGTTTCCAAAAACTTTTCCAAAAGAAATAATTAAACAAATATTAAATGGTTCAAAATCAAAATGTGATGAAGCTGGTTTAAATATTGTAGGAGGCCATACAATTTATGACTCCGAACCAAAATATGGTATTGCAGCTATAGGGATTACAGAATGCAAAAACATAATAACAAACAGTAATGCCAATGAAGAAGAAGCTATCATACTTACGAAACCTCTTGGTACTGGAATAATAAACAATCTCCTAATGAATGAAAAGCTTGAATCAAATAATGCAATTGTAATTGATGCAATTGAATCCATGTCAATGCTAAACAAATATGCTAAAGATATCATGCTTAAATATAATGCAAGCTCATGTGTAGATATTACAGGTTATGGGTTGATTGGACATATTTATACTCTGGCTTTAAATAGTAGGATTAGTTGTACACTTTATCCTAATTCGCTTCCAATAATAAATAATATAGAAAAATATATCGAATCAAATATATCAAGTGGCACTAAATCAAACATGGAATTTGCAAACTTAAAAATAAAAGATTTTCAAAATTTAAATAACAAAGAAAAAATTATATTAAGCGATGCTCAAACTTCAGGGGGGCTTTTATTTACTGTAAATAAATCAGATGCAATTAGTGTTATAAATGATTTGATTAAAACTGATCACCAACAAGCTACTATTATTGGAGAAACAAATAAATTAGAAAATAATGAATTCATAAGATTTGGCTAATATATGTATACTCAAAAAATACAAAATCTTATAATTTCAAGTATAAATAATCGATATCCAAATATTAACATTCAATCATTGGGAAAGGATGGATTATTAGTACAAAAATCCCCTGATTCTATTGATTCAGATTACGGATCTAGTGTTGCATTAAGATTGGCTAAATTTGTAAAAAAATCTCCAATGGATATTGCTGATGTATTATATAAATATTTAAAAGACACTAAACCTGATTTTATTGATGACATTAAAATTATTAACCCTGGATATTTAAATTTCTCAATAAACAAAAAACATATAAGTTCAAATATTAAAAATTTAGCTCTTAATTCTAATAACTTAGATAAGTTGTTTAACAAAAAAAATACCAATATACAAATAGAATTTGTAAGCGCAAATCCAACTGGGCCATTACACGTAGGACATATCAGAGGAGCTGTATATGGAAGTACATTATCAAAAATATTAAATTACTATGGATTCAATGTGAAAAATGAATATTATGTTAATGACGCAGGCAATCAAATCAAAGAATTTGGGATAAGTATTTTAAATCAAATGCCAAATATAAAACTCAAAAGAAAAATAAATTCTAACGAAGATTCTTATAAAGGCGCATACATATCAGATTTGGCACATTCCATTCAAAATGAAATTGCAACCCATGAGATTAACGAAGACGAAATAATAGACAATGTAACACAAATCGGTGTTCAAAAAATGCTAGGTATTATCAAACAGGACTTAAATAATCTAAATGTAAATTTTGACCATTGGTTTCACGAAACCCAACTGTTTTCAGATAAAACATTAGATAAAGTTTTAAAATTATTATCAGATAAAAAATTGATACTAAAAAAAGATGGGGCAACTTGGTTTTTATCAAAAAAATTAGGAGATGAGCGAGATAATGTTTTGATTAAAAAAGATCTATCTCATACATATTTTTTCTCAGACATTGCAAATCATTATAATAAATTTTGCATAAGAAATTTTGATAAAGTAATAAATATTTGGGGAGCAGATCATCAAGGGCACATAAAAAGAACCAAATTAGCAATGGAATCTTTGGGAGTGAAATCTGAAAATTTAGAAATCAAGATTTCTCAAATGGTTACTATAAAAAAAGGCCGTGAAAATGTGAAAATTTCAAAAAGGTCTGGAGAATATGTAACATTAAACGAGATAGTGACAGAAGTAGGTAGTGATGCTTGTAGATACTTTTTCCTTTCTAGAACTCCAGACAGTCAATTAACATTTGATATTGAACTAGCAAAAAGTCAAAATGCAAACAATCCAATCTACTACATTCAATATGCTCATGCCAGGTTAACTAACTTAATTGAAAATGCAAACAAATTAAATATCGATCTTAATGAAAGTTCTGAAATTCATATAGAGTCAGACAAAGAAATTTCGATTGCAAAAAAAATCCTTGAATTTCCAGACATCATTGAACAAATAGCCAAAGATTTAGAGCCTCATCATATAGCAAGATATTGCCTTGAATTAGCATCGGATTTTCATTCGTACTACCAATCTGAAAAAATTATTGATGAATCAGAAATTGAAAAAACTGTTTCTAAAATCCTATTAAGTAAAGCAATATTAAACACTATAAAAAAATGTTTGGATTTAATGATGATTTCATCTCCAAAAAACATGTAACTACTCAAAATTTCCATGCTTTTTGTAAATTTTAGTTCTTCTTACATAGCTTAAAGCATTTTTTTTGACCATATCTAAATGTTTATCTGAAATCTGTGATTTTATTCTAGCGGGAGTTCCTAATACAAAAGAACAATCTGGAATAAGCATGTTGGGTACCACAGTAGAAGAAGCGCCAATTAAGCAATTATTACCCACATTGACTCCATCATTAATAACAGAAGCATTTGCTAACATTACATTATCGCCAACTCTTGTAGCATGACACATAACCATATGCCCCATAGTAACTCCATTGCCTATAAATACATCTTCATCTCCATGAACTATAGAATTATCTTGAATATTAGTATTATCACCTATTGTAATTTTTCCACTGTCAGCCCTTAAAATCACGCCGGGCCAAATGCTTGAATTAGCTCCTATTTCAATATCTCCTATGAGATACGCAAATTCACTAACAAAAGCCGTTGGATGAATTTTAGGTTCCTTACCATTGAATTTTTTAATCATATTTTCCTCTAAATAAAATAGATATTTACAAATTTTATTTTATCAAAAATCATTTAGATATCA
>CETH01030596.1_pt1 | contig 11788 bp, 13 predicted proteins | sample 361461 | NCBI WGS metagenome assembly CETH01 (sample SAMEA2622695, study PRJEB7988) | marine metagenome | isolation source: saline water (ENVO:00002010), including
CAAACAACTCTGGTATCCTGAAGGTCACAAAAGACATCCTTCCGGAAGAACCAGGAACATAGCTCCAAGTCCTAATTGCAAGACCCTCGGCTTCTCCTGACAGAACCTTCAGTCCGAGTACCCTTGCTCGTTTTGCTATTGGTACAATAATTGCCCATCTTTGGACCAATGTGGTTTCCTCAAAGCGACCCATCTCCCATCCACGACTTTCGCCGATGATCCGCATTGCCCTGATTGCTTCAGTGGGCACTATGCTTACTGGAATCTCAAGCATCCGCTCCATTAGTCTCAGACCACCCTCGAGGCCCTCGCCCATAGCGGCTTGGTTCATTCGTTCCAATCTTTGCATCAGCCGAATAGGGAGCCCAGACCTTCGAAGCCGCCCGCCTCTTCCTCGGGCTCCTCAGCAGCCTCTTCCTGAGCTGGAGCAGCCTCAGAGGCAGCCCCGCCGGAAGAAGCAGAAGGAGCAGCCGAAGCTACTGGGGCGGCGACCGCGGTCGCCATGGCCTCATCGATGTCGACGGAGCCTAGTGAGGCGACTAGGGCCTTGACTCGGGCCCCATCAGCCTCGACTCCTGCAGCCTTCAGCACTGAGCTGATGGCCTTGTCATCGATGTCCTTTTCTGCAGAATGCAACAACATTGCAGCATATACATATTCCATTTCATTCACCTTTTTTTCATCCGAAGAGATCGCCGAGTCCACCGAACCCTGCATCCTCTTCCTCCTCTTCCTCTTCGGCTTCAGCCTCGTCGGCATCTCCCGAATCTGTCGCCTCGGAGGGGGCGACTTCAGCACTCTCAGACGCTGCTCCTAGAGCAGCCTGTAACTCTTCATCAAGAGCTGAGGAATCTAATTGTCCAGCTAGGGACAGAGCACGTGCTTGTGCTTGCGATAGTATGGCTGCAGCCGTCGCTTCGTTGACGACCCCAGCCTCCAAGGCAACAGAAAGAGCCTCCGAGGAGGCCTTGGAAATGAGAGTTGGAGTTGTGGTTGAGGAGAACCACCTTACGTTGCAAGCAAGATTGAATGCTCCTGAAGTAGCACTCACTATGTCGTTCCTCAAACCATCTGTGTCAAGATCTAAATCGGACGAATGGAAGAAGTGACCTCCTTCGATTGCCCCTGTCAGGATCAGGCCAATCTCAATCGGGTTGATTCCCAGCTTTGCTAGCATGATCCCCAAATCCGCAGAGATTTCATCTCCCTCTGAGAATGTGGTATCCTTCTGGATGGCTACCTTGCCCTTGTCTATCTTGGCAGGAATTTGTACTGCGTTGAACTCTCCAACGATTGGTCCAGGCCCGAATTCTGTTGGCCCAGCGGGGATCGTCACATCTGCAGGGAATCTCTCACCTGCCTTTGCTGGGCGCCCTTGCCGAGTCTTCTCCAATTCCGCGAAAATCTCGAACGCGTTCATAGACTCGCTGTGGACAACGCAGGGAATATGCGCTCCATCTAGAAGGGCCTCTATTTCCTCTTCTGGCCTACCAGCCTCGGACCATGCAATCCTAACCAATGACTTCTTTGCCATTGTGATGCTCATTCTCTCCCTCAAGGTGTTTCGCATATCGATCATGTTGCTGGCTGGGACTCCAGAGACATCCACGACAGCCACTACTCCTTCGCTGCTGAAAATCTCCGTCAACTTGGACACGCGATCTTTCTTCCATCCTGCTACCTTTGGAATCACAAGATCACCTCTACTCTGATGGAGGGCCCCATGGATGTCTTGACAAAGCAAGACCGAATGTTCCCCGCCCCCCTCTCAAGCTTACCGGTGACCCTGTCCCAAATGGCTACAGCGTTGGAGGTCAAGTCGTCGATACCTTGCTCTCTAGAGCCCAATGCCGTGTGGAAAGTTACTCTGTCCCTGGAACGGACAATTGCCGTATCCTTGAGGCCTGAAGCGAGAGCAGATGGATCCAGAGCAGGAGGGACCGGACGTGGCATCTTGCCTCTTGGACCCAATACTCCACCCAGGAATCTACCGACCGTCCCCATATGTGGAATCTCTGAGAGGAAGAAATCGTAGTGCTTGGCCAACTTCCTGGCCTTTTGGCGATCCCCGCCCAGATCCTCGATTGTCGACGGGTCAATCACTTCGAGGCCTCCTGCCTTGGCCTTTGCAGCCATCTCCCCTCCAGCGAACATGGCTATCTTGACCGGCTTACCCCTGCCAGATGGAAGCCTGACCTCCTCCTGAATCCTATTTGTCGGGATCTTCAGATCAACATCCTTGATCGTGAAAGAAATCTCGATGGATTCCACGAAACCCCTCTCCGGAGCCTCCTCTAGTGCCTGTTGAATCGCAGTTTGCAGATTTTCTCTCATTTTTCCCACCTCTGCGGTTCGCGAGGCTCATGCCTCTCCCGCAATTCGTGGCGAATCTAGCTGAAATGTTCGCTAAACTCCCCCTCGCTCATTGCGTTCAGAGCCACCTTGGGCTCCATTCCTTCCACTTTGACTCGCATAGAAACGCATGTTCCCATAACTTCTCTGCAGCGTGCGTAAATTGACTTCCCAGTCAGACGGTCTTTCTGACCCTCTGCTATCTCCTTGACCTGATCCATTGTCAGATTCTCGACAGACTCTTCCCATGACCCGTTGCACTTCTTCTTCCCCAGTGCTTGAATGACTTTGTGGGGGGTTTCATTTCGTGCTGACATGAAAATGACCTCTTATCGCGGAACTCGCCGACCTGCTCTCCCTATTTGATAATGATGTAAACTGAAAAAAGACACTTTCTGGGCTCACTCCACCCTTTGAGTGACCCTTACTTGGTCTGCCCTAACTGTGAGAGCAACCGGTACGGCGGCTTCGAACAACTCGACAGTCACCTCTTCCTTTGACTCGGCAACTCTGGTTACTCTTGCTGCCTGTCCTCTGAATGCGCCTCCAGAGATCTCGACTATGCACCCCTCCTCTATTCCAGAAGTGGCCGCCTTCGGCTCTAGGTATGGGAGCACGTCCTCGAGGGGAGCCTCCCCGTCCAACACCTTGCTGCAGTTCTTCAGAGGTGTGACACCCACTCCAACACGTCCTATCAGCTTCTGGACATGATGCAAAGCAGTTGCCTCGATGAAGATGAATCCCTTCATGTAATGCGGACTTAGTACCCCGAAGATCTTGTCTTGAATGTCCTTCAGAGAACCGGTTCCAGACAATCTTGCCCTGATTTCACCTGCTACGTTTTGCTCTTGGCCGATCGAAGTCTTGAGAATGTACAGGTAAGAAGCGACGTCCCCATACATCTCCTTTAGCTGGGGCGTGGCGTAGTCTTTGTCCTGAACCTTACCAGGGTCGACCCATTCGCTGTTCTTGTACAACCCTCCTGGGCTGATTTCAGTCTCCTCGGTAACGAAAAGTATCGGAGTCACGTCATTGAGACGATTCCCATAGGCAAGTCCCCTGGCCATCCCAGAGCGTACCAGACTCATGTTCTCGGGACTAATCCCCGTGCACTCCGTTATCCTCGACACTACGGAATCGTGATCGCCGGGGTCTCCGACACCGTAGATTCCATCCCATGCGCCAGGGAAGTCAGCAACCTCGTCCGATCTCTGCATTAGCAGGACCTTCTCTCCGCTTCTGATATACACAGTGAAAGCTTCTGACATCATTACCACCTCATCCTATGAGCCAATTGAAGAATGGAGGGAAAACATTGACCATCAGAGCTAGGATGACGAAGCCAATCGCCCCCAACACAAACATCCCAATCCCACAAACTATCACAGTCTGCCTGAACTCTTGCTTCGATGGCTTCTTCGCCATCTTCAGGATTCTCGCATAGGAGCCGGTCTGAAGGCCCTTTACACGGCCTTCAATCTCGTCCTGCCAAGACTGAGCAAGCTCTTCAATCGGGCCTACCTTGGAATTCTCAACCGCCATGCTACCACCTAGAAGCATCACGGCGACCTACAGATTCCATTTAAGGACGACGGGAAGACGAAGCAATCACACTCTTCAATTTGTGAAGAGCCTAACTCACGAATTCTACTGTTCTGTTCCTGAGGTTCCTCATCTGAGTGTGTAGGGCTGCTCCATGAATCTGCTCGCTCTTCACCCCGGTCAGAACGAGAAGAACCCTGATGTCGCTGCCCATCGAATCATCAGTGGTCACACCCCAAATCATCCGGGCGTATGGGTTGATGCTCTCTCGGATTATCTTTGCACATTGCTCCGCCTCTCCGAGAGTCAAGCCGGGCCCACCGACTACGTTCACCAGAGCACCTCTCGCATCGGAGATGTCAATGTCGAGAAGAGGCGATTGCAGTGCTTCCATGGTCGCCTTCTCTGCACCTTCGTCTGCAGTCGCTTCACCCAGGCCAATCATCGCCACTCCACCACCGTTCTCCATCACCGATCTTAGATCCTGGAAGTCAAGATTCACCACTCCTTCCTTTGCAATCATCTCCGAGACTCCAGAAATGCTCCTCATTAGCAGTTCGTCCGCTACTCTGAATGCCGCATCCAGGGGGAGGTCCCTGACCCCATCGACTTCCAGCAGTCTTTCGTTCGGGAGGACGATGACCGTATCACAAACCTCCCTCAGCCTCTCTAGCCCCCATTCAGCATTCTGTCTTCGCACAGCTCCTTCGGAGACGAAGGGATAGCTGACAACAGCGATCGTCAGTGCCTCGGCTGCCTTCGCTAGCCTAGCTACGACGTGTGCACTCCCTGTCCCAGTGCCACCTCCTAGACCCGCGGTTATGAATGCCAGATCGCACTCCTCAACCTCTGTTTTCAGCACCCTTTCAGACTCGTATGCTGCCTGCTCTCCCTTCTCCGGGTCGCCCCCCGCCCCCCTGCCTCGGGCGGATCGACCAATCAGGACCTTGTTCTCCACACTTACTCTCAACAGGTGTTGAGCGTCTGTGTTTACTGCCATCCCCTTGACATATTCATCATCGAACAAGCCCTCTTGCTCTAATCGGGCGACTGTGTTGGATCCACACCCCCCACAACCAAAGACTCTAATCTTCGGCTGAAGGGACTTCAGTAGATTTTCTAGATCTGGGACCTCTTCAATTTCAGGTACCTTTGGAGACTTTACCTCGTCATCCTGAAGCTCTAGAACTCTATCAATCAGGTGCTTCATATTTCTCAGGCGAGTTGAATAGAGGATAACCATTGCCCCACTCTACTGTAGAAAGAAGTGGGTTTTCACAACCAATCTCAGTTTCCACTTATGCAATCAAGCCATTCCTTGTTTTGACGAACCTAACTAGGAATGTGTACACTCCACCCCAAGCTGAAATGGCCAATGCGAACGTCATCCCATTCAACTCACTGTTGCCCAATAATGCCCAATCCGCCAACCAGTGATAACTTTCGATAGAGATTCCCGAAGCACCCTCGTGTGCTTGCCACGCTGTCACGATTAGAGCAACCAAAGTCAGTACCATCCTATCTGCTCTGGAGAATCCACCATAGATTCTGCCTAGTCCGACAGATTGAGCTTGCGTACCCATGTAAGAACCGAAGAGAGTAAGCAGACCAGCGATATATCCTGAGCTCGGGTTATTCACGAAGTCCGCATTCATCCCAATAGCCACTAGGATTCCAACATCCACGACCCTGTCAATGGTGTGGTCAAGAAAGTCCCCATACGGGCCATCGGTTCCCTGATGTCTTGCAAGAGCCCCGTCTAAACCATCCAGAACTCCGGCAATTAGGACGATTACTACCCCCCCAATGATGTAGATTGCACCCTCCGTATTCCTCTCTGCATCCATAAGCAGGTAGAATGCCAGCAGGGATAGAGCCAGACTTGCCCAGGTGAGCGTGCTGGGATCGACTCCTTCCATTCTATGGACTAATGGAGTGATAGCCTTGGTCCACCTCTCCCTCATTTTCTCGAACATCTCATACCTCTCCTTTGCCTACCCAGTCAATCGGATTGCGAGGACTTCTTGGCTTGAAGTCATCTGATGCCCATTGGATAATTGCTGCAACTATGGACTCTGATCTCTCACACGATGTGTCAAACTCGATTATTGGCTTTCCACCCTCCATCTCCGCCCATGGTCCACCGAGAATCTCCCAATCGACGTTTTCATCGATTTTTTTACTCGGGTATGACCTTCCTGCTAATCTCTCCCTCAGCTCCTCAGGACGACATCTCAGAATAACCACGCAGTCTACACCTAGCAAGTGAGAAAGATGACCATCGATGACCGTCTGACTTTTCGGTCTTTCTTCCCATGCCACCTCGAGTTTTTTCTGTAGCTTCTCTACATCAATCGGCCTTGCTCCGTCCCGAGGATCAACATCCTCTATGCATCCAAACTCCTCGGCTAGACCCTCTACCGTCTCAATGTGATACCCAAAGCCTTCAAGCAAGGAGGAAACAGTCGACTTTCCGACTCCTGGGGAGCCAGAAATTGCTATTCTGATTGCACCCTCCACGACTTCTCGTGTTGCAAAGACGACAAGAACGCTCCGTGCCGAGGCGTAACATTGACCTAGAAAACTGTGCCACCGCCGATTATGACAGAATCGGTAAGTTGGATTAGAGCAATGGATCCCCGAGAAACAAAACTGAACATCCTACTTATTGCAATACCAGCAACGATCTATTTCAATTATGTAGAACACAACTATTCCATGGCCTTCTTCTCTTCTTTGGCGGCCATAATGCCACTTGCCTTCCTGATGGGCCGAGCTACAGAGGAAATAGCACTGAGAACTTCCGAGTCACTCGGGGGTCTTCTGAATGCGACATTCGGCAACGCCGCGGAACTCATAATCGCCGCCCTACTCATCTTTCAAGCATCCAAGACCGTTGATGTAGAGGTCCAGTCATTCTATGTACACTTGGTTCAAGCAAGCCTAATTGGAAGCATTCTAGGAAATCTGCTGTTGGTCATGGGACTAGCATTCGTCTGGGGAGGGATCCACCATTCAGAGCAGAACTACTCAGAGACCCAAGTAAGCTCGAACGGCTCGCTCCTGCTTCTATCAATGATCGTCCTCGTAATTCCCACGGTTTTCCACTCCACCGTCGGAGGAGACGTAGGGGACTCTAGAGTCCAGGATCTGAGCCATATCGCAGCCGTAATCCTCCTGATGATGTACGGCCTGTTTCTACTCTTCCAGTTCAGGACCCACGTCCACCTTTTTGCAACGGACGGGTCTCATCATGAAGAACCGGAAATGACTCAGAGAGATGCAGCCATCCTCCTAGTAGTGGCCACAATTATGGTTTCCTGGATGGCCGAGATTCTAGTACACTCAGTCGAATCCGCGGCCGAAGACTTTGGACTACCACACCTCTTCATCGGAGTAATCCTCATCCCCCTCTTCGGAAACGCCGCCGAGCACTTCACCGCAGTCTCAGTAGCTGCCAAGGACAAGATGGACCTATCATTCGCAATCTCGATGGGCTCATCCACCCAGATTGCAGTTTTCGTAGCCCCACTAATGGTCGTCTTCGCATGGCTGTTAGACGTACCACTGACCTTCGAATTTGGAATGCTTGAGACAGTCTCTGCCTTCCTAGGGGTGCTGATCGTCAATTCGATTGCAGCAGATGGAAAGTCAAACTGGTTGGAGGGTGCAATGCTATTGGCAGCGTACGCCGTGCTCGGAGCCGCCTTCCTATTCCACCCATGATCTACAACTCGCTGTAGTAATCCTCAACAGAGGACTCCAGATCATGAGAGGCCTTTCCTTCATCCAAAGTCAGGGTGACACCATCTCTGCGAATCCCTTCCCCCTCCACGAACACGTCTAGCACCCTTGCCCCTGAGTAGATTAGATTCGACAACAACCTCCTCCCGCCCCTTCCCCATGGCCTCATCCTGATATCAGACAGGTCCCAAGTAACCCAATCCTCGGACCCCTTGGTCGCTAGGGACCAAGTCTCTTCGGGGTCTAGAATCCGAGCATCCCAGTGATCGTGCCTCTGTACAAGGCTAGCTGCCTTCGCCTCAGCCCTCAAATCCAGTGAATTGTTGCTGGCAGAACCATCGGTTCCGAGCCTGACGTCAACCCCAGCATCCTTCATTGCAGGATACGACATGGTCCCTCCGCAGGCCAACTTCTGGTTCGAGGTCGGACAGTGTACAGCATGAGCCCCGTGTCCGGCAAGGATCCTCATCTCTTTCTTGGTAACCCAGCCGCAATGGGCGCAAACCGTCCCCCCTTCGTCCGCACTCTGGAAGTAGTCAAGCGAGTCAAGATACTCGATCGGGTACATTCCGTGTTTGGCATGACAGTCAGCGACTTCCTTCCTAGTTTCAGACGTATGGATGTGCAACATCGAACCCGTCTTTCTCGCTAGCTCTGAACCCTTGAGTAGACTCTCCTCCTCGCAGACATAAACTGAGTGTGTTCCCACTCCATATTCGATTCTACCAGGACGTGGAGAAGGGCCGGTAATCAGACCCTCCATATGACGCAATGCATCTCCCGAGCCAGGCTTGAAGTTAGGCGTGAGCCCATCGGTAATAGGTCCGCAGAGCGTCGCCCTGACTCCGGTTTCTGCTAGGGTCTCCCCAATGGTCTGAGTGTAGTAGTACATGTCACAGGCGTAGGTGGTACCAGTCGCAATCATCTCTGCCGCGGCTGCTCTGGTACCGACCTCTACAAGCTCACTAGTGAGACCCTTCTCGACGGGAAAAATCGCCGTTTCAAGCCACTCCAACAGAGGCAAGCCCTCTCCCATCCCACGATTGAGGATCATTCCCAGGTGCGTGTGCCAGTTCTGCAATGAGCGAGTTACTAGTCGATTCGAACCATCGATAGTCTCGATGACGTCCTCGTCCCCTTTGCTTTCGGAGAAAGACCCATCTTGATGCAGCAGGAAGTCTCCCTTGTGAGTGGTTCCACCGTCATCTATCAGCCAGGTGTCCGTGAATCTCCTGGTTCCGGAGTCCATACTAGCCCCTATTCCTAACTACTCGCATACCGCATTAAGAACGCTAATGGTCTCTCCATCAGAGTTCTTCATCCACGCATTAATGACGTCGCCGGGACTCATCGGCCCGACACCCTTTGGTGTTCCAGTCCAGACAAAGTCACCTGCCTCCAGGTCGTACCAGCGGTTGAGATGAGAAAGCAGAGAATCTACGGAGTGAACCATTAGATTCGTTGAAGACAATTGCTTAGTTTCCCCATTCACCGAGAGGCCAATCTCCATCTCGCCATCATTCCAATCAGCCCATGTCCCAAGAACCCCTGAACCCCTGAAACCCTTGCCCTCTAACCATGGCCAACCCTCTATCTTGGCCATGGTCTGGCGAGTCCTATTTGTTGTGTCAATTCCCACGCACATCTGGATTGGAGTAAGGTCATCCCCCAGTCTGAATACCATCTCAACCTCATGATCGATATGCTCATCCGGCTCCAGAAGAGTCACGACATTCGCCCCATCATCCGAGGCCTCGACCATTGCAGAAGGAGGCATTAGGAAGAAACGCGGGTAGTCCGTCACGTCTCCAAGAATTTCCTTTGCGTGCCCAGCATAGTTTCTGAAGACCGCCCAACCGACTCCCATGCCATCCCCAGCAAGACACCAATGATTAGAACACCGGTTAGCGCTCTTCCTCATCAGGTTGAAGGACGATGCCTCCCGGAGTGCTGTTATGTCCGAAGACCCATATCGAACTTTGGACGTCTCAAAGGATGCTTCAGATGCAGAGATAAAGAGGGCATATAGAAAGCTAGCAAGGCAGTACCACCCAGATAGGAACCCTGGAGATGCTGCAGCAGAAGAGAGATTCAAGGCAATCCAATCCGCATACGAGTCGATTGGAACTGCTGAGGGTAGGAGCCAGCATGACCAGCAGAGGAGGATGGAGGAGATGTTCCAAGGCGGGCGACAGCGATCCCCTTTCGGAGGGGTGGATCTGGGCGATATCTTCTCACAATTCATGGGTGGCAGGGGTAGCCAGACTCCTGGATTCGATCCTGGATTTGGAGGTTCTAGCAGGGGGGCAAGACCGAGACAGCAAGCTTCCAAGGGCGCCGACATTCAAGCCGGCCTGGACATCTCCCTCGAGCAAGCAATTAGCGGGACAGAAGTCAAATTCAGCCATCGAAGAATGAGGAGGTGTTCGGATTGCAATGGCTCTAGCTTCGGGTCATCAAGGACTTGCTCTGCATGCAAAGGAGCCGGCGTCATCACGAAAGGAAGCACCATTACCGTGAGAGTACCCAAAGGGGCCGAGCACGGTCACTTGCTCCGTCTGAAGGGCATGGGGCACGAGCATCCAGAGGGAGACTCAGGAGACCTGCTGATCACCGTTAGACTCGATGCAGAAGAGGGACGCAGATGGGAGGACGGCCGACTAATCCAGGAAGTCAGACTGCCTTACACCATGCTGGCCCTCGGTGGCAAAGTGAGAATAACGACCCCATCTGGAAAGAGGCTGCAGATAGAGGTCCCGAGTGGAACCAGAATTGGTGATAGAAGACGACTCCAAGGCCATGGGCACGACGGCGGCGCATTGGACGTGGAGTTCACGTTGGCCGAAGCGGAGAAACTCACAAAGTCACAGATTGAGGCACTGAAATCACTCAAAGAGAGTGGCTTGTGAGCCGACGCAATCAGTCAAATATTGAATTCCCTGCGATTGTGCTGTGAGAGACTTCGATGGTCTAGCCGACTACTTGATTCCACGTCGGAAAAAGGTCCACTTCGCACTAATAGTGGTCTCAATTTTCATGATTCCCGGGATAATCGCTTCTTTCGAGCCAATTGATATCGAGTCCTATGACATGGAGTCCCCAGAACTAGATGCCAATCAGGTCCTGAGGGAAGAATTCACCGCAGCAGGAAACATTTGGGGCTTCGGGATTTTCGTCAGGAATCCGGAATACTTCGGAGAACCGGAGTCAGACGTGACGATGATCGTCGACTTCCCCGGAGTCAAGGGAGGAATCTCCGAGCCAAAGGGCGGGATTCTGAACCTAACTGTCCTCCGGGAGATCGATCATGACGCAGTCACGATGAGGGAGAGCGAGATTTCGGAATTCTACCTCCCCCTAGCATCCGAGATTTCCGGAGACCCGGCATTGGGGATTCTAGACCTTGCAACCGAATTCCGGACATTCATGGCGAACGAGTCGTCTTTGACCGCGCCCAGGATAAATCCGTACAAGCTCGCAGCCACGCTCGACATAAACGAGTCAACAGACCCGGCTCCAACCAATTGGACCGACTGCGGGGCACTGGAATGCCTCTCCTTCGATGACCCGAACGTCACGCAAGACCACATAGACCTGGCAGCCCATAGAATGGCCAACAACAGCAACGGGGCCTTCCTCAGGTTCCTCTCCAACGACCGTGCCTTCCTACCCGATGAAACGGGGGTAGTGGTTGGCCCAGTCGGTCACGAATTCTCCGACGATGGCTCATTGGTCTCTGAGAACTGGCAGAGAGGCCGGTGGTCCGCATCAGCTGCTTGGATGATCATCAACTTCGACAGGGACGAGATGCAGAATAACGGTTGGACCTTCACTTGGAAGAATGCCAGCTCCGAGTTCGGTTACGAGTGGGACGGGCTCGATCTGGAGACGGACCCAATACGCTACTCGGTCGATATCTGTAGGCAGAAGGAGGAGCTCGGACAGCCCCTGTGCTCCGTCGAGTGGCTATACCTGTCTCTGGAGGAGGACCTCAGGGAGAGCGACGAGACGATCGTCTCCCTGATGTTCGCCGAGTCGATAAACGTCGAGATAAACCGCGAGCTGATCTCTAGCGCATTCCTGATCCTGCTCATGGGATTCGCCATTCTGATACTTCTCTGGGCCAGCCTGAGGAGGGTGTCAGACGTAG
>CETH01007143.1_pt1 | contig 11786 bp, 5 predicted proteins | sample 361461 | NCBI WGS metagenome assembly CETH01 (sample SAMEA2622695, study PRJEB7988) | marine metagenome | isolation source: saline water (ENVO:00002010), including
GGTGGAGCGGCAGCGGGAGGTTGAGGTGGAGCGGCAGCGGGAGGTTGAGATGGAGCGGCAGCGGGAGGTTGAGGTGGAGCGGCAGCAGGAGGTTGGTTCATAGAAGGCATAGCTCCTCCTTCCATACCAGCCCATTCATCACTGTAATCTTCATTTGTATTATTTTCTCCTCCAAATCCACCTTTAGCTTTTTGGTTAAGTGAAAAAACAGCAGCACTTCCTAGCCCTATAATTAGTACTATAGAAACTAGCCAAATTGGATCTACAGGGAAATCACTTTCTTCACCTAATGCTTCAGTTTCAGGCCCGCTAGCTTCCTGTGCAGTATTAACTTGGAAGACGATGCTTTTTTCATCTAATACATTATTATCTCCTCCAGAAGTAACTTTTATGATTAATGTAGCTTGTCCTCCAGCATCAGATTCAGGTGCTTTAACATTAATAAATAGTGCTTTTTCTTCATTTGCAGATAAACTTATAGGGTCAGGCAAAATTAAAACCCAATCATTTCCTCCTAGTTCCCATTCAGCAGTTACATATACTAAATCAGTAACCTTAGCCAAGTTTTTAACTTTTACATATTGAGATATACTCACAGACTGTTCAACAGGTAAATCAAGAGTCCCATCATCTACTACAAGTCTTAAGTTATAGTTTCCTTCAACTCTAACTTCTATTTCAAGAGTTACAGGTTCGCCTCTGCCGAGGTCATCGCTTGAAGTAGCTTCTACAATAATCGTAACAACTTCTCCAGCATTAGCTCCCGAAGAGATATCAATTGAAAATCTTGCACCATTCGTTTCCTGGAAACGACTTAGAGTACCTGAACCTGGACTTTCAGTCCATCCTTCAGGTCTGTTTCCAACCGTTCCCCTATACCAATCTTTTTTAGAAATTTCATAATTTACGGTATCAGACCATTTGTTCAATATTTTGAAGTTAAAATTAACAGTACTTCCAGGTTCTCCAGATAAGCTCGGATTTGTTATTGAAAATTCTAACCCATATTTAACTCTTACAATGGTAGTAAGACTTAATGTATCCTGTATGCTAGATGAATCTTTATCCTCGGCCTTTATAGTTATATCATCCTCCTCCTCGTACTTAACTCTATCATCAGTAGTAATTGTTAAAATTACAATTTGACTTGTAAATGCATCTATAGTAATCTCAGAAGTTTCGAATTTAGCATCCCAATCATTTCCACTAAAACTTAATTCAAAAGTATTTTCTTTATTTCCATCGTTATTAATTTGTATTTCATATTGAGTTTCATTATTGACATCTACAGATCCGGTGGATTCACTTCCTTCACTAAGTTCTACAGAAACAGCAGCTTTTTCATTTACATCAAAAGATAAACTTATTTCCTCATAATCATCAGAATTTTTATCCTTACACTTCAATTCTACTTGATAACTGCCGTAAACTGAGTTATCTGATGCTTCTATTGAAACAGTTATGCCAGGTTGACTGGATTCACCTGATACATCTATTTTTGTTATTGTGTAAGACTTTGATGTAAGTTCATCCTGCCCATTATTACTCCACCAAACATTTATACCTGAATTTTCTAAATCATCTCCATTTAATATGTTCAATTCAAATGATAATTGTCCATTGACCAAATTATCAATTTGAACAGACATGTCTATTATCTGTTCAGGATCCACATTGCTTTGCCCATCTTCTGGATTATCATAAACAAAATCAAAATCTTCAGCATCGCCAGAAACCTCAGGTGCTGTGAATCCGATAAAAACTAGGGCAGCGTATAGGATTAATTTTCTTAGATGGCTCATTTGAGAAAATCTTCCAGCCGACAGTTGATATAAATTTTATGTTGGAAGCAACACAAAGTATTAGTTCGATATTGTATTGTAAAAATTGTGGAAATAACAGATAATCATTTTCATTTAGACCCAGACGGTCAAAAGGAAAAAGCAGTAAAACAGTTTTTGAGAGCAGGAGGGACACGTTTAGTATTAGTCCATAAACCCTATTCAGCTTGGGAAAAAGTTGAACAATTTAAGGAACAAGTTGAAATTACACTTAAATTAGCAGATAAAGCTAGACAGGTAGGAGCTGAGGTTGCAGTGATAGCATCACCTCACCCAGTTCAATTAATTAAGTTGTTAGATAATTTTACTCCTTCTAAGGCTTCAGAGTTGTATCTTGAAGCTGTAGATTATTGCACAACACTTGTTACAGAAAATCATATCGTTGGTTTAGGAGAATTAGGGAGACCACATTTTGAGGTGAAAAAAGAAATTTGGGAGATTTCAAATAACATATTGAAGAAATCACTTAAGAGAGCCAAGGAGGTTAATGCCTCAGTAGTATTACATACAGAAACAGGCACTCCAGAAGTTATGAAGGATTTGTCAGATATAGCCTCTAAGGTCAATTTTCCTAAGTCTCAATTAGTAAAACACTATGGAGGTATTGGTTCAATAGAAAAAAATTATGATGTTCAAGTATCCTTGTTAGCAAATTCAAAAAATATTAAATATGCTTCAAAAAATAAAATAGAACATATGCTGGAAACAGATTATCTCGATGATCCAAATAGACCAGGAGCTGTTTTGGGTCCAAGAACAGTTCCAAGAAAAACTCTAAGATTTAGAGATAACGGTATACTAAGTGATGAACAAATAGCAAAAATACACACAGATTTACCAAACAAAATATATAAATATTTTTGCTAAATATCTATTTTTTCATCAGACTTTAATTCCCATTCTAAATTTAACCGCCATTGCCTGCACCATGCTTCAATAACATGTCTTTCATGATTATTACCTACAAATTCAGTAATAGTTACATCTTTTCCTCTCTTTGACATTTTAAACGCGCCAGTCATTCGAGTTGAATTAAAAATGACATTACATGCCCCTAGTCCAAATTTTTGTTTAACGTCTTCGTTTAAATAGTGTGCAAGTCTGTCAGCCTGATTTAAAACAAAACTACCTTGGAACAAATGGCCTTTGACTAGTTGTATGTCTTCTTTTAAAAGCCAGTAGAGAGTTTCATTATCTTCTTTCAAAAATCCTTTAACCAATATATTTTCATTTTCTAGTTGTAACAAAATTTTCCTTAATTCAGCCATAGGAATCTCGCCTTTTAGTAGCATACCTAAACCTTCAGCTGACACAATTCCAAAAGTTTCAATTATTCTTTTAACTACAACAAATCTAGCTTTTTCCGAGTCATATAATCTGTTGACAGGTAAAGTTCTATAATTTCCTTGAGTAGTTCTAACTAAATGTAGAGATTGGTAAAGTCTAGCGAGAGAATCTTTAAACGAATCAGGATCCATGCCACTTCTTCGGTATAATTCCTCTCTCGGTAGCCCTTTAGAGCCAATTGCTAATGCAAGTAAGCGTCTATCTTCAGGATTTGCAGCTTGATTTCTTGCATCCCTATAAATGATTGCATCTCGAATATTACAATATGTTGAATAACCCGGAATCATCACACCTTGAACTAGTTCCATTTCATTACCATAGTCTTTTGGATGGAAAAATTTACCTTGAACTCTCAATGACAGCTCATATTCAGAGCGTATACCGCCTAATACTCTAAAAGCCTCTTTTGCAGTTCTAAATCTTCTCTCGGGGTGTATTCTTTGTCTCCATAATAGGTATCCAGAAATGTCTCTTTCTTGATAAGAATGATCGATGACAGGCCCCTTAACAAGCCAATTTCTTATTCTTTGGTATCCTTTTTCTAAGAATTGGTTAATAATGTTATCATCTAAATCAGATATTTTAGTTCCTTCAAAAACCTTTATTCTAATAATATTACTATGGAAATTTTCTTGATACAATGCAAATTCATCTAAACCTTCCAAAAATTCTCCAATAGATACATTTTCATTTAGAACAATTTCTCTCACATCTAAAAGCCCAGACATTGCCCAAGACTCAAGATATCCTGCAACCATTCCTCCTTTAATTATGGGATTTGTCCAAGCCTCTCCGTAATTTGAGTACATTTCTCTTCTTATATGTGTTAAAATAGGATCTCTCCAAGAAATAACTCTAGTAATATTTTTTTCCTTAGTCTTCTTGATTTCATCTAATTCTTCGCTTAAACAATAAGTAAATAATCTAGTAGCCCCAACAACGATAATTCTAGTAATAATATTTTCTTCTTGTAATTGATTTATTATTTTTCTTGCAGAATCTAAAGGCAATCCACATTCTCTGCGAAGCTCTGCAAAAGTAAGAGGTCCTGAACTTCTTAAAACATCAATCATTAAAGTCTTAACAGCATTTTCAGGAGGTTCATATTCGCTTAATAGTCTATATCGGTTATGTGTAGTCCACGGATTTTTATGGCGATTATATCTATGAATTATTAATCCTTCTTCCAAGCTCCTCAAAGCACTATCAATTACTTCAGTTTTTAGCTCTAATTCTTTCGCTATTTCACTTTTTGTCATTGGCGCACTTCTTCTTAGCATATCAACAATTAAATTTTGGACTTTTCCTTTAACATCTCTTCGGAATAATGCTTGATACATTCCAATTTTATTTGCAGGAACATATCTTAATCTTCCTGAAAAGAAGCGACCCTGTAAAATAGCATCAGAATCTCTCCATTCCCACCATTCTTCTAAATTAGGTTTATTGAGTCTATGAAATACTATTCTAGGTGATGAAACATCAGTATATTGGTCAAAAAGGGTTTGTAGAGAATCAAATTTCTTAAATAATTTTGTATCTATATATTCTCTAAGAATAACCTCTGAAACAACTTCTAATCCTCCATGTGATTGAGCCTCAAGATATATTACATCTTCAGCTAGCAAATATTGAGGGATTTTTCTTCCAAGAGAGAAATTACCGCCTTGTACAATACCTTGTTCTTCTAATTCATATAAAGTTTGATTTACAATATCTTCAGGTAAATTTACTTCTAGAGCAATATCCTCTGAGGATCTCGGTCCCACAAAACCAAGATGTTTCTTTATAATCCAGTCTAGTGATTTTTCATAATCTAATGTCTTTTCAACTTCCCTTTTAAGGTAATAATCTACTTTTTTAGATGTTAAATAATTTGAATGTAGTTCTTCGCCTATTTTTTTATTTGTTATTTTTGTTTTTTCATCTAATTTTGAATAGATTTTTTTTGCTGTTGTCGTTAAATTATCGTTTTTAGAATATGCTGCTTTATAGTAGGGCACCAACTCAGGTATAGAATAGAGTGTTTCTTTTTGTCCAGTCCATACAGATTCAACAATACCTTCTTCAATCATTTTTTTTGCTAAATCTTGTATTTCAGTTATTGCCCGGTCAGACATTCTATAAACTGATTTTTCTTTATCTTCCAAAAGAAATAATCCTCCAATTTGTTTTATAGCTTCGATTAAACCTTCTTCATTACTGATTATCGGTTTCTTTTCATTAAAATAACTATCAATTAATTCTTTTTCAAATCTCGGTTTATCTCCTCCGTCTTGTTCTAATACTTTGCCCAAAACTTGGGAATGAAGCTCTCTTAAAAGCGCAGAACGATCTTCCATCAATACAATATCACTTAATCCCGATAAAATTAGTCCATGAGCTAATGGAGAAGGTATAGGTGAATAAGTCCTATAATTTATTTTTCTTTTTCCATCTTTTACTTCATCTAAAATTAGTTGGGCATTTTTTAAATCAAAAGCATCATAGAGGACTTCACGGTACGCTTCTTCAAGCATTGGAAAGCTATCTACTTCATTAATCGCTTCTAATACTTGTGATGTTCTCAATTGTTGTCTTGGTAATGATATTTCTCTTCCTTTATAGTTTCTTAAGACCATGAATGAACGGTTAGCACAATGCCTGAATCTTTGAGCAAAAATTTCAGTACTTTTGATAGCTTTTCTTAGTAGCAATTCTAAATTACTGGGCATTAGCCTATCAGCTAATCCTTCTATTGCTAGTCTAGTTGGGAAGGTTAGAAGAAATGCGTCATCACTTAGAGATATTCTAACACTGCTTCCAATTTCTTTACCAAGTTCGAATGCAAAAGCTCTTGATAATGCATCATTAACTCTTCTTCCGAAAGGGAAGTGGAATATTGCACCATTTCTTCCTCTATTATCAATATATCCTTCAACTAGTAATTTCTTATCTGAAGGGATAAATCCACAAAGCTTTCGTTGCTCATCTAAATGAGAAATAATGGTTTTTGCAGCTCCTGTATCTAATTTATAAACTTCATTTAACCATTGTTCAATGTTATCTTCGTTATTTTCCAATTTTTTTTCAATCTCATTTCGGAATTTCCCTACAGATTCGGATAAATCAAAAGAACGAGGCAGCATTTCTCCAGACCAAGACGGAACGGTTGGTTTTCTGCCTAATCCATCTTTTACAACAACGGTAGATCTGTCGGACTCAATATATTGATAGGTTCTTCCTCCAAGTACAAAAATATCATTCTTAGATAGATTTTCAACAAATTTTTCAGATAAATTTCCTAATTGAGTTCCTCTTCCTTCTAAAACTACAGCATAGTTAATTTCTTGAGGAATAGTTCCAATATTCATATTATATATTTGCCTTGATCCTCTTTTTATTCCTATTTCTTTTTTCTTTTTATCATACCAAATTTTAGGGTATACACCATGTTTTTCTAAAGAATCACCTCCTAAGAAATCAAGAATATCTAAAAATTCCCCTTTTGTTAATTTACGATAAGGATAGGCAGCTGATATTAGTTTATACATTTCATCAACTTCCCATTGCTTATCTAAGGACATACCTATTATTGATTGAGCAAGAACATCAGTAGCTTTTTCAGGTATAGATACACGATCAATTTTACCTTCATATGCAGATTTAACTAAAACAGCACATTCAATCAAGTCATCAGAATCAAATACGACTAATCTACCTTTTGAAATAGCTCTTAATGCATGCCCAGCTCTTCCTATTCTTTGTAATCCTTTTGCTATAGATTTAGGAGATCCTATTTGGATTACTAAATCCACGTATCCGATGTCTATTCCTAATTCCAAGCTAGTAGATGAAATAACTACATCCATTTCTCCAGCTTTCAATTTCTTTTCGACATCAAATCTCATTTCTTTGGATAATGAACCATGGTGGGCAGCTAATTTTTCAATACCTCTTTCTTTAAGTTGCATAGCTATAGATTCAGTACCCGCTCTCGTATTAGTGAAAATTAGTGTAGTTCGATGATCCTTAACTAGATCTACAAGCATATCATACATTTTTGAATTAATTATCTCAGTCGAATGTAATGTTAAGTCATCAACAGGACACAATACTTTCAAATCTAGATGTTTTCTTTCTTTAACATCTACTATATTTACAGGTCTAGGTTTCTTTCCTTTATAACCTCCTAGAAACTCAGCAATATCTTCAATTGGGGCTTGTGTGGCTGATAGTCCAATTCTAACAGGTTCCTCATCGATTATTTCAGCTAATCTCTCTACAGAAAGTGATAGATGCGTGCCTCTTTTGTTATTTGCTAAATCATGTATTTCGTCTAAAATAATATATTTTGTTTTTCTAAAATGCTCTCTAAACTTTTTTGAAGATAACAATAAACCTAAACTTTCCGGTGTAGTTATTAGAATATGAGGAGGTTTTCTAACCATTCTTGCCCTTTCCTTTAGAGAAGTATCACCAGATCTTACTGCAACTTTGATATCCGGAACATCAATTTCTAGTTTTTCAGACAATGAAATCATTTCATCTAGAGGCTGTCTTAAATTTCTGTCAATATCATTTGCAAGGGCTTTTAGTGGGGAAATATAAATTGCATGTACTCCTTCTTCAAAATTACCTTTTCGATATTTTTTAAAAAAATCATTAAGAATACTAAGGAAAGCAGTTAAAGTTTTTCCTGAACCAGTTGGACTTGAAACAAGGACATTTTCTTTATTCTTAATTAATGGAACAGCCATTGCTTGTGGCGGTGTTAAATCATTAAATCTGTTGTTAAACCATTTTCTTACCAAAGGTTCAAAACTCTTTAATATTTCTTTTTTGCTTTTTCTATCTTTAATGTATTTTACCATGTAATTTATTTCGATATTTGGACGACATTAGCAAGGGGGCTAATAATCTTTGGGTAACATTTTAAGAAGTAATGTGCGATAAACTCTTTTTAGTACCCTTTAGTCGCAGATATGGGCCATCGTGGCTAAGGGGTATAGCGGCGCCTTGGTAAGGCGCAGGTCGTGGGTTCGATTCCCACCGATGGCTCCATTATTCCATATAATAGGCAGTATGTCCTTTTGCCCATTTTTTGATATTTATACTATCCACTATCTTAAATTTTTCTTCTAATTTATTTTGCGTGTCTTTTATAATTTCAGTTTTTTTCTTTGAAATAGATTTAGTTTTTAGCATTAAAAAAGCACATTTTGGATTAAAATAGTTACAGTTTCTTAAAAAAATATCGATTTGATCATTTTGTGCAATATCCTGGTAAATTATTTCAGGTTCATTTGCTTGTATTTGATATTTATTTGGAAAATGAGCATCTCCAAGGTAAGGAATTATATTTCTTTTTTTTTCTACTAATTCTAATAACTCTGCCATGGCTATTGCAGATATTTCAACTGCAGTAATAGTGTTGTTCGTACAAATTTCTGATAAAAAACTAAGTGTGTTTCCTTCGGCAGCACCTAAATAAAGGATTTTGCTATTTTTCTTAAATGGCCAATATCTCCCACCACCTAATAGATATGCAGATAACTTTGAGTGGTAAGGGTTCCACTTAATCCATTTTTTATTTATTCTTAATTCCAAGACCCCTTTCCTTTTTCTTAGGTAACTAGGAATTTCCATTTCAATTTAAACCTTTTTTTTGAGCTTCTAGAGCCTCATTAATTCCAGGATCATTAACCCCAGTCCAAGGTTCAGCCCCTATTATATTAGTTGAATCAATTCCTTCAACCCATAATTCTAAACCTTCAAAATTACTCCTAGATCCATTAGGAATATTCAATTTATATGTTGTTGATTCCGTCGTTGGTAATCCCACTGACCAAATTATTTGCTTTCCGCTCCGCTTCCCTGGCCTTGGCTCAGCATTTTTAATAGAATGCCCAGGCACTTCTGCACGAAGTTTAAAATTAGCTGATCTCAATCGATAATTAGTAATTTTAACTTCAATATTAATTCCATCACGATTATAATCAATATTTTCTTCAATCCATACAACATCCATTATAGCTGCAACTACTTTGTCTAAATTTGGTACAGGTTTCCCCACTACGCTAGAGGTTTTTTCAGCAATGGCAGGTAGAACTTTCTGAACTAAATCGAATTTTTCACTGACTTTTGCTCTTTTCTTTTGCTTTTTAAGATGTCTAGCAAGAGTTTTTGCATTATTTCTTAGCGCAAGAACAATGTCTTTTTTTATTTCAGGTATGTCAGCTATAGCTTCTTTTGCTTCAGATGTAAAAGGAATATTTGTAGAGGCTACATGAATTAAGATAATTGCAGGTCCACTAGGAGTTCCTTTTCCGCCTTTCTGATCTAAACCATATAGTCTCCAATTGATACTCTGTATTGCTTTTGTTATAGCGCAACCTCCAGCTTGGTAAAGTAGGGGAACTCTATTTGCAAATCTTAGCATTTGGACAGGTTGATCTCTTGGTAAATTACCTCCATACACCATCCCTACTTCAACTAAAAATGGAGTTCCAGAGAAAACTGAGGGAGTTCTACTGATTGGGAGTGTATAGAAATCAGGCCTATATTCCTCCAAGACTTGTTTCAATCCCATTTTGATTAATTTTGGCCCAATAGGTACTAATATTCCACTAGTAGGTGTTCTAATACTTGTATTTTTGAAAGCTTCAATCAGTGCTTTCGCTTCAACACGAGTTAAATCCTGAGGTCTTACAATACTAGTAACTCGTGATTTTTTAAGTACATCATTTATGCTTTTTGTTCCCATAGATGAGAAATCTTTACGGAGAAATTTAGCCATTTGATGCTCAGAACTGTGCTGTGCCATTCTCATTAATTGGCCAAGTTCAACACCATGTGGGTGAGGTTTCACACCTTCAGTGGGTAATTTAGGTAAATTGGATATAGCTCGATCAAAGCTGAATTTTTTTTCATCAGGATTAATAAAAACAATCTTAGCGTGTGGATTAACAATTGCAGTAGATTTAATATATTCAAGCACAGAAGGCCTTGCTTCACGATATCTGCCCTTGATAGAGAAAGAAACTTTAGTTCCATGCTCTTTTTCAGGATGAATTCCGTCTTCGTTAGGCCCTTGCAATTCATCTTTCCAAATAAAATCTTCTTTTCTTTCAACGGTACCACGATTATTTCGCGTATCCAATTTCATTGTTATTTTCGTAGCAAGATGTTCTTTAGAAATACGCGTAGAGATAACTGCAGAACGTCCTGTGGTTAATTGCCCATACATTATTGCAGCAGAGATTCCAATGCCTTGTTGCCCTCTAGATTGCTTTCCACTTCCAAACCTAGAACCATATAATAATCTTCCAAAAACATTAGGAACATTTTCTTCAATAATTCCAGGCCCATTGTCTTCTATTGATAGACTTAATTCATCTTTCCCTTGACTACCTATTTTTATAATTAAATCAGGCAAAATTCCAGCTTGTTCACAAGCATCTAAACTATTGTCAACTCCTTCTTTAACAGCCGTGATAAGAGAATGTGTTGGATTATCAAAACCTAAAATATGTCTATTTTGCTCAAAAAATTCTGAAACAGGTATATCTCTCTGTTCCTTAGCCATTTGGTGGGCTTTTGTTTTCTTATTTTTTTTATTTTTTAAAGGTTCCTTGGTTATTGATATTTTTTCTTTCTTTACATTCTTATTGGAAGTTTTAGTTATTGCATTCTCTTTTTTTACAACTTTTTTTTCTTCTTTAATCTCTTTGTCCTGTTTTTTTTCAGGTTCTTTTTCTTCAGTTTCAAAATTAAAGGTCATTTGACCCATTAGTGGGCTATAAAGACCAATAATTAAATTAGATGCCTGATTAGTAATAGTTTATTCTACATCGTCTAGATTTGGGTAATTGATTTTTAACAATCTTTTGATTCCAATGAGCACAACCAATAATTGTTTTTTTGTATCTAATAGCAATAAATCCGGGTTCTAGATTATTTTTTACAGTATCTCTTTCTAAATCACTTCCTTTGCAATATTCTATTAGTTCGAATTTATTTAAATCTAAAATATTTTTTTTTATATCTGAACCAAATAACTGAAGAAAATTAGTAGTAGGTTTAGGAGTTTTATCAAATCTAAAAATACATAGTCCTGAGCTTTCAGGAATAAATCTCAAATCAGTTATTTTTCGAACTAAATATATTTTGTTTTTACTTCCCTCATATAATTGATATCCTTTGAATATATTATCAGACATATCAAATCTCTCTATACAATATTCAAGTAATAATTTAGTTTTATTACTATTTAGGAAGTTCAACATTTTTCAATTCTCGCTATAAAGAAGCCATCCGTGTCATTATGATGAGGCCATATTCTAGCACATTTTTGTAGTTCTTTATCATAGGTTTCTTCTTTCCATCGTACAATACCTTTACCAGTTGTTAATTTTTTTATATTTATTTTTTTTAATTTTACAGAATGATTTTGCAATATTGAATTTACTACCCTTTCATTCTCTTCAGGCGCAAAAGTACAAGTTGAATAAATAATTTGATCTCCTTCTCTTGCCATTTCACAGGCTCTCCCTAATATTCCTGTTTGAGTTTTTGAAAATCTTTCATAATCTTTTTCTTTCAAATTTCTTCTAATAG
>CETH01443664.1_pt1 | contig 11786 bp, 14 predicted proteins | sample 361461 | NCBI WGS metagenome assembly CETH01 (sample SAMEA2622695, study PRJEB7988) | marine metagenome | isolation source: saline water (ENVO:00002010), including
ATTTTCATTTATTTTATTTTTTTTTATTTTTTTTTTAATTTTTTCTACTATTTCATTTTCGCTTAAATTAGTTTTTGGCATTATTATTTATTATATTTATTTTAATTTTATATATTTTTGATTATCATTTTAACTTATAATACAACTTTTAAAATAATTTCAACTCCATTTAGATAATTAAATTATATATAATATAAGTAATATATAAACATATTTTTAGGAATATTAAAAATTATATTACAATTTATCATAATAATGGAATATGATTTATTAAATAGATTTATACCAATACTTTATTTACATCCAAAAGAGGAAACTTCCCCTATATCAATAGAAAATTATATTGAAAATAGCGAATTATGTATAGGAGGAAAGAGAAAAAAAATTCAAAAATATCCTTGGAATAAACCAATTGTCATTAGGAAGAATAAGAATATTTTAATAGAAAAAGGTAAAGTTACATTACCATTACCTACAAGATATAAAATAATGCCGGATAAATATTTGGATTATCAAGGTAAATATAGTATACCAAATCGTATTACGATGGATATAATACCTATATATGGATTAATAGAATATTATGAAAATTATATAGATATAATTTATATTTTTAATTATTATTATAATAATGCTTATAAAATATTTGGAATTTATATTGGAGGCGAGCATCAGGCAGATATAGAACACATTCGTATTCGCATTACTAAAAATAAACAAATGGATAAGAAAATAGAATCATTTCCCTATAATGTATCTAAAATTTATTTTTCTGCTCATACAACTGACCAAGGAAGATGGGTAAAATCGAAGAATATAGAATGGCATAATAATATTCCAAATGGGCGACCAATAATATATGTTGCAAAGGGAAGTCATGCAAATTATCCATCCCCTGGAACTTGGTATAGAATATTTGGTTTTGCAAATGATAAAACAAAAAAGAAGGATGCAATTAAATGGAAACCATATGAAGTAATAAATTTAAATGATAGAGAAGATATAATGTCATATGATGGAGATATGGGTAATAATGGTGTAGATGATTTAAATAGAAATTGGAAAAATGCGCCATCAGAAAATATACATCCTGGTTTTTTTTATAGATTTTTCTTTCCAGTTTCTAAATCTATATGTAAAATTTTACCTACTGGATGTTGTTCATCTAGAAAATAATTTATTCTTGTTTATTTTAAAGTTCATTTTTTTCATGTTTATTATTTTCATGTTTATTATTTTCATGTTTATTATTTTCATGTTTATTATTTTTATTCTCATTATTTTCATTATATTTAAAATAAAGATACATACCTAAATTAACTGAGAAATCAAGTAAATAAATAAATAATATTCCATATAATAATCTCATTATATTATTATTCCCACCTAAACCATAGCTAAACCGATGTAGAAATAATGTTGGGACTATAAATGTAAAAAATACTAAAAGTATCCCTTTAACATAACCAGTTTCAAAATCATTATATTTTTCTGCATAATAAATACTATTTGAAACGATTGCGCAAACTGCAACGAAATCAATAAAATAACGTCTTAATTCTTCTGTTATAATATGTGTATGAGGATCATAAAAATTTATTTTAAACATAGGTCTTAGAATAGTAAATGTTAATAAATTAGAAATTTCATTAGAATAAGGTCCAATAAAGTTATAGAAATCATAAGGTGTTTTAATATCAGAAATACCTAAAAATAATACATCATTAATAAATTTCATTTATTTAAATTAATATTTATTAAATTTTTTATTAAATTATTTTTTATTAAATTATTTTTTTTCTATACTCCGTCTTTTTAAATTTCCATATCTTCGCTGTAGATTCATAGCTTTTATAGTATTTTTAGATAATCGATTCATAATACCTTTTTTTTTATTTAATTTTGTTTTCTTTTTTGATGCTGTTATAACTAAATCAATTGTATTTGAAATAGTACCATTATTGATAATTAAGTTACAATTTTCTCTTTCAGATTCATCTATATCTGCTTCACTAACAATTTGTTTTAATAGTGATATTGCAAATGCTTTTTTTTGAGGACCTTTGGCTTTTGTTAATTCAACTACTTCTAAAACATCTTGTAATATTATCATTAAATTATCAACAGATATTTCAAGATTCTCTACTCTTTTTTTAAGTTCAACTGAAATTTCCTCAAAAGTTTTGAAGGCCATTATATTAAAATATGATTTATTTATTATTAGATAATGATTTAATTTTAAAACTTTTCCGGTGATAATCAGTATATCCATTTTTAGCAATAGCATCTCTATGTTCTTTTGTGCCATATCCATAATTTGTCATTAACCCATATGATTTCAATTCACTTTTTTCATTACATAAATTTTCTATATATTCATCTCTATGAGTTTTTGCTAAAATACTAGCCGCAGCAATTGGTATATATTTATTATCACCATTAACAATACATTTATGTGCAATCTGTTTATTATCAATCATAAATGGATTAAATCCATTACCATCAACTAATATTCTATCAAATTTAATATTATTTATATATATTTCTTTAAGAGCTTTATGCATTGCTTTAAAAGTAGATTTTAAAATATTAATTTCATCTATTGTAGTATTATCACAAGAAGCAACATACCATGCTAATGCATTATCTTCTATAAATTTACGCATTTCATTACGTTTTTTTTTAGTTATTTTTTTAGAATCTTTTATATATTTAAGATTTGGATGATTAATATCATTATTCCAAATTACTGCTCCAACATAAACTGGTCCAAATAAACAACCTCTACCAGCTTCATCTACTCCAACTTGTATTTCTGTCTTATATGGTTCTAAATATTTTTGTAAATGTTCTTGCGACATTATCGTATTAAATACATAATAACATTTTAAATAAATTGTTAAATTATAAATTATAAAATTTGAAATATACTTTTAATTATAATAAAATTAAACCAATATGTATTCAATTTCAAATAGTAAAAATATTGAAAATATAACTCAATTACCAGATGACATATTATACAATATATTATCTAAATGTGATACTAGTTCAATACTAAACCTTAATAAAACTAATAAATTATTTAATTTCTTAATTAAAAATGACTTAGAAGATAATAAAATAATAAAATTAGATAGTGAAACTTATCAAATCGAATTAATATTTTATTTAGAATTAAGCGAAAACGAATATATAAAATTAGATTCAAGTTTAGAGAATATTAATAATTATATTAAATTAATTACAGTTAATTATGAATGTTCTGAACCATTATATAAAGATACTAAAATTATATTAAATTTAAGAATGAATATAATTACATATGATATAATTCAAATGAAATTAAATTTTAATAATTTTATAAAAGATTATGATTTATATGATATTTTAATGAAACGTGAGAAAGAGTATGAATTATTAACTTATATAACAAATGAGCAAGATGAACTAATTACTGAATATAAAAAAAATAATATTAAATTTATGTTTAATGGTATTGGAAATAAAAATGAATATGAAAGAATTTATAATATTATAAATGAGAATATACAGGCAATTGATTTAAAATCTTTGAATAATTTAAAATGGTTAAATATGGAAACGGTAATGAGTAATAAAAATGTAATTAAAAATTTAATTGGATTAAATATAGACTTGACAACAATTTAAACAACAATTTAAACAACAATTTAAAAAAACTATTAAAAAAAATTTGATTTAAGAAATGTTTAATATTTTTAATATAAATTATTAAATGGATGAATATTATTGCCCAATATGTAAAAATTTACATGAAACTTTAGCTAAATATAGTAAAGCAGTTTGTATAGATTGTATTACGAATAATGATGTTATTGATGTTAATGGTAATAAAATAAGATTTGAAAATATTGATGGGAGCGGTGGTTTTAGAAGTTTTACAATTCTTAAAAATGGAGAAGAAATAATTGGAGAAGAACATACTTGTTATATAAATGGATATGAATGTTATGCGGATGAAACTAGATTTGGAGGAATTATAATATCATGTTTTATAAATACTTCTAAAAGACAAAAAAAAGGGAATAGAAAATAAAATAAATATATAAATATAATTTTTTATTAAATTAATAAAAAAATAAATATATATAATATAATAAATGTTATTAGCTGTTTTACCAGCAGTAAAGAAAATACTAGATAATAAAAAGAAAGAGGGATTTGTACAACCAAATGCAGCAGAAGGAGTTATTGGAGCGGTATGGGGAATTGTAAATGTTCTTGTAGGTATATATGCTCTATATTTAAGTTTCCATAGAAATCAAGGATTCGATTTAGGTAGTTTATTAGCGGCTTGTTGTTGTTCTTGGTGTTATGTAGCATATGCCTTAGCAGTTCCAGTAGCTCCAAGAATTAATACAAGAAATCAATTTACATTTAAATAATTATTTAAATATTACTTAAATAATATAAATTTCTAAATTTTTATTATATATTTTTTTTTATTATATATTTTCTAGTTATTTTAAATATAATATAGATAATTAGTAAATAGATTAAAAAATCTATAAGATGCGGTAAATTAAATTGATATAATACATCATCAATACATTTAAAAATTTTTAAATAATTAGATGATTTATGAATATAATGATTGCATAATTCTTTATTATGTTTACTTAGTATTTTATTGGCAACTATTTTACCACTTTCTACAGCACCTTCCATTGACCAAATACGAACAGATGTTTTTGTATGAGAACCACCAATGTATAAATTATCAAATTTAGTAATATTATCAGGTTTATATTTTTCACTTATAAAATTATCTACAAATTTTGGATTTTTTGAAATAAGTCTATTATTAATATATTCCCAATCTTCAAATATTTCACCATAAATAAAATCTTCTTTTTTTAAAATATATCCATCATTATATTTTTTTATTAAATTTAACAAATCTTCGCTTTCCATAAATTGATATTTTATTTCTTCTAATAATTCATCTTTATTAAGAGAAGTTGCACTTTTATTTGTTAAAGAACCATTATTATAAGTAAGAATTAGCGTACCACTCCATAAACTTTTTAATTGATTATTTAATCCTAAATCAACATTTTTACACCAGTGTTTTTCATAAGGATAAAATGTAATATTATAAGGACTATCAATTAATACATATGCATTATTTTTTTTTAATTTAATATTTTTATTAAATCCTAATCTAAAACTAATTTGATTGTTAATTATATTAATTTTTTTATATTGTTCAATAGTTTTAGTTAATTTATTATTTATATTACTTTTTTCTAAAATTTTTTGATAAATAAATGGATTTATACATATAATATGTAACCCATTATTAATTTTTATTAAATTATTTTTATTTTTTATTTCAATATTAGTTATTTTTGTATTATCATAATTTATTTTATGTACCTCATGATTTAAATAAAATTTTACTCCTTTATTTTCTAAATAAATTTTCCAATAATCAAACCATGCTTCATTTGTTGGTTTGTTCATAACACTCCATAATTTAAAATTTTCATAATAATTTAATTCTATAAAGTAACCATAATGACCTAAACTTATAGTATTTTTATCAAAACCATATCCAGGACCAGATAAAAAATTTGCTATATAATTATAAGTTTGAGTACTTACATTTTTTTTTAAAAATGGTTCTAGTCTTTCTTCAAAATAATGATTTAATCTATTATTACTTAATGCTACTTTACCAAAAAGGTAATATAAATAAGGTATATTATAATAACTAATACCTTTTTTAGATTTTTTATTATTTAATAATCCATTTTCAAAAGATAATTTTTCTAAATTTAAATTATCAAATACAGAATAATTTTTATTTTTATTTGATTCAATTTTACTAAAAGTTTCTTTAAAATCCTCTGTAATTCCAATTTTATATTTAGATAAATATTCATTTACTAATTTATTATTTTTATGCCAAGATACCCCAGTTTCTTCCCATACTTCTTCTAAATCTTTTCCCAATGATTTTTCAATTACTGAACCACCTGGATGCATTTTAATAAATTCTGTTATATCATATACAATACCATATAAATATACCCATCCATCATTTAATGTATTATGTTTAGAAATTTCACTAATAGAATATACTTTACTATTTTTAAAGTCTTCAATTAAATCTTTATTTATACTACATAAATCATCTATTGGAATTTGTTTTAATATTTCATATAAATTTTTATAAAATGGTCCATAACCTCTCCATGAATGCTCAGATGGTACATTTAATTTTGTTCGAGTACTTCTTGCCATACCTCCTATTATATCATCTTTCTCATATATATTAACATTATAACCCTTATTAATAAGTTCATGAGCAACAGTTAATCCAGTTATGCCTGCTCCATATATATTAATATCCATTTAATATAAAAAAATATTTTAATATATTAAATGATTTTAGAAATAAAATATATTAATTTAATGCATATACTAGTTCAAGGTCTATTACTTACATATGTTGGGTATATGAAAAATAATACTCCAAAGTTTATATATTATATTATTGGTATTTTAGCATTACTTATACCCTTTTATAATCATTTACCTAGATTTTCATTTAGTTATTGGAATTTAATAAATATTTTACATTATATAATAATAATACCATCATTTATTTATATTGCTTATTATGGATATTATAATAAATTGACAACTAATAATTATAATAATTTATTTATAATTGGTATTATTACTATGTTATATCATAGTTATAAATTATATAACAGATTGTATATGTAATAAAATTTGATTTAAAATAGAAATACATTAAATATATTAAGTATGGATGAATCCATAGACAGAGTATATAAATATTTAGAAATAAATGCATTGTCAAAAATAAATGACAAAAATCAATCAATTGATGAACATATTATTGAAAATATTTATAATAATTTAGTAATATCATTAGATACAAATTTAACTAAAGATTATATTAAAAATAGATTAGATAAAATTGAAATTTATAAAAAACAATTAGAAAAAATTAAAAAAATCCCTATAATTGTTCAGAGAAGTGATGAATGGTTTAATACAAGAAAAAATCTAATAACCGCAAGTGATATGGCCCAAGCATTAAATAAAGGGAAATTTGGAAGTCAAAAAGATTTTTTAATTAAAAAAGTTAATAATTTAGTTGAGAATAATAATACATATGTACAATCCGATAATATAGCATTACTATGGGGTGTTAAATATGAAGAAGTAGCAAATAAAATTTATATGAAACGAAATAGAGTTAAAGTATTTGAGTTCGGATTAGTAAAACATCCTAATATAAGTTGTTTTGGTGCTAGTCCAGATGGAATATCAGAATTAGGAATTATGCTTGAAATTAAATGCCCATTTAAGAGGAAAATTGATGGTGCTATTCCTGAGCAATATTGGATGCAAATTCAAGGTCAGCTGGAAGTATGTGATTTAGAAGAATGTGATTATTTGGAATGTAAGTTAGTGGAATATAAGAATGAGAATGAATTTTTAGAAGATACTCATAAAGATTTTAAAACATTAACAAAAGATTATAATGAGAAAGGTATTATAGTTGAATATAAAGAAAATGGAGAAAGGAAGTATTTATATAGTGAATTAAATATGAATAATGATGAATTATTAAGATGGAAAATGGACATTATATCTGGATTTGATTTTACAATAGAGTTTGATATTACTTACTGGAAATTAAATGAATATTTTTGTAAACGTGTATACAGAGACCAAAAATTTTTTAATAAAAATATTTCAAACTTAGAATTTTTATGGGATAAAATAAAATATTTTTCACAAAATCAAGAAGATTATCTAAAAACAGTTTTAAATAATAGAAAAAAAAGAGTTTTTGAATTTAAAGAGTTTGAAAATGATATAGTTCTTAATGGATATGCTTTCACAGAAGATAATTAATAATTAATTTATTTATTATTTAACCAGCATTCTCTACACACTGCACTATATTTATCTAGACCTCCTACAATAACTTGATTATCACTAGTTTTATTACTTTCATTCGGTATTCGTAAAGTAAATGGAGCATCTTTAACATCATCACAATAATTACAAATGGCTTTTAAATGTCTTATATTATCTGCTAATGGTATTAAATCTAATACCTGGCCAAATTTTTCTCTTTTGTAATCACCAGATAAACCAAATATATAAACAATTTTATCTGTTGTATCTATTATGTTTTTACAAAAATCATATAAATCTTCAAAAAATTGTGCTTCATCTATTAATATAACATTAATTTTTTCATTATATTTTTTTTCATATAATTTATAATATTCACATAAATTCAATAATGAAATACAATTTAGCTCTTCTTTATTATGAGTATATACACTATTATTACCATATCTATTATCTGATTTATGATTAATTACTATTATCTCCTTTTTAATTTTATATTTATTATATATTCTTAAGAGTTCTGTACTCTTTCCAGAATACATTGGACCTAAAATAATACTTAATTTCCCCATTTCATTATTATAGGTTTTATTTTTTTATATAAAAATTATTTTCAAATTTTAAATAAATTTTTTAATTAAAATAAATTAATTAAAATAAATAAAATGAATATTCAATTTCCAGAAGATTTAAATAGAATGTCTGATGTGGTTTTTATTATTGTTATGTTAGTATTATCCAAAATACATAATATTTCATTCAAATATATTTTTAAATTTGTACTAAGTAATTTGTTATTAAATCCATTTTTAAAGAATATTGTATTTAAACCATTAATTGGAAATAATACATTACCGATTATAGGAAGAGGAAAGAGACCAGACAATGCCAAAAACTGCTCATTTATTCGAGAAGATTTTTTTGATTCTAATATAATACCAAAATTATCAAAGAGTTATGGTTTTCCATCTGGACATTCTCAAAGTGCTGGTTATTTTATAACTTTTATTTATGAACACTTTGGATGTAATAATATAATATTTTATATATCTTTATTATATTCATTATATATTCCTTATACAAGAGTTCAATTAGGTTGTCATACAATTCAACAAACAATTTTTGGTTATTTATTCGGTATTATTATATATTATTTATTTGAAAAAATTGATTTATAATACAGAAGTATAATATATATATATTCTAAACTAAATATGCTAAATCTGCTTTACCTTCTGCTACACGTAATACATTATACCCCATTGCAAAAACTAATAAATTTGCATTAGGAACTGGATTTGTAAAGGTTATTTTTATATTTCTAAACTTAGTAAAATCACAGAAACCACTTGGTTGATGTTTTTCTGGATATAAAGCAAAGGAATAACTATAAATATGTTTTTGAGGTACTTTTGAATGATGATAAAATGGCTGTAATGATCTAAAATAACTAGCTTTTTGAGCAGAAAATCTTTCATTACCATCAATTGAAATTGTTGCTGTTCCAAATGGTTCCGGCGATTCTTGATTACCTAGATATTCTAGATTTTTAGGATTTCCACTAGTAGTTCCATAAGGAGATGTGTAAAAAAAATAATCATTTCCTTTAGTAATAGTACTACCTTCTACATTTGATAAAACTGCAGTATTACCGGAGATAGTTGGGTCTGCTTCTTCTACTGCTTTTTGCTTACATACCCAAATTAATTCTTTTACTAAATTATTAAAATTTAATTCATGAACTCCATTATTTGCATCTAATGTAACTTTTCCATTATGCTGTATTTGTTCAATTAAATATTCATGTGGTTTTTGTGTAAATATTCTTCTTTCTGTTGTATCTAGATAAATATAATTCGCATATAGTTTAACTTCTGGAGCTACTGCATTAGTAGTTGCCTGAGTTTCTGCATTCATTAAATAATCCATTTTACGAAACATTGTTTTAATTTTAATATCATCATATTGTAATGCTATTAAAGGTATAGAAAGACCTGCATTTCTACAAAAGAAAAATTTCAAAGGAATATATAATTGTACAGGATCTTGTTTTGTTACATTAGTACTTATTATACAATTATTTAAATAAGAACTTTTATCATTCCATTTATTGACTAATAAATGTTCTTTTAAATCAATATCAGTTAATTCATTCCATATATCATACCATTCACTATAATGTTTTTCTATTTCTTGATTGCCAATTAATAATGATACCTCTTTTATATAAGCATAACCAGTTCCATTAATCCAATTTAAATAACCATAACCTGAGGCACCATTCCCATTTGCTGTACCAGTTAAAACTACATCATAATATAAATTTTCTAATAAATCTCCAGCATTTTTTGGTATTACGGCTGTAGTTATTGTTTCATTAACAGTAGGATAAGAATTCATCGTAACTTCTATTGTTTCCATTGCAAAATTTGTATGTCTTTTATAAACACTTTTGAAAAATGTCATTTGTGGATTACCAATAATAAAATTAGATTTATTAGATTTAATCATTTGCATTATACCACCTCCCATTTTTATTTATTTAATTAGACTTTTTTTTAAATCTCAATTAAACTATTTATATTCATTTTAATATTCTCTGGTATCATATCAAAATCTATTAATAATCTATTTCTATTATATAATTTTTTTGATTCTTCATTATCTTCTAAATATTTATTTAATTTTTCATTATCATTAATCATTTCTAATATTTTATTAATTGACATTTTTTTATTAAATATAGATGATATATTATCACTAATATCTCCTTGTAATATTTTTAATTGTAAATCAACATCTTCTCCTCTACTCTTTGTTCTTAAATTTAATCCTTGTAGATTATATATATAAGTATTATTATCAAATAATTGTAAATAATCATGATCATTAGTAATTATATAAATTGGTAATTCTTCATATTTTTTACGAAATTTTTTTTTTAATGTTGCGATTATATCATCGCCTTCTGCATTTTCGGCTTCTAAAGTTTTTATATTTAGTTCTGTTAATTCTGGAACTATTTTATCATATGTATAAATAAATATATCAGAATTAAAACTTTTATTTTTATCATCTCTATTCTGTTTATATTCAGTATAGTACTGATTTCTCCAAATATTATATCTTCTACAATCTTTTGCGAATATTATTAAAGCATTTTCTAGATTATGTTTTTTTTGTATTTTTTTTATATTCTCTATAAACAATTTATGATATTTTTTAATAAAAAGTTCATTTTCCATTACATTTTCCACATCTAATTCTGTTTCTTGTGACCTTTTATACCAGTTGCGAAGTGCATAAAATCTATAAAAGATATAATAAGACATATCAATAAATAATATTGGATTTTCCATTTTCCATTAAGGATTATTATAAATTTAGTCTTAACTAATTTTATATATTTAAAAATTAATATTCAAATTTTATATTTAGAATAATTTTATAATTAATCATTATTGATTATTTTGTTGTGACAACTGTAATCCGAATTTTGGGAAATTTAATTCAAAATTATTATTATTACCTTCTCTATCTTCCAAATTTAAAGATAATTCAGGTGAATTTAATTGATAATTATCTGCATCTCTTTCTGTTAAATTAAGTTGTAATCCTAAATCATCAACTTCAATAATACCAGGACCAATTCTAACACATTTTTTCCCCAATTCTTCATTACTTAAACAATATTCAACACTATTACTTCCAATTAATGCAGCAGTATAAGTAATATTTCCGATTAATGGTCCACTAGATTGTAATTGTGATATAATATTTACCATATTATCTACTTCATCACCAGCAGGAACAGGACCAGTATCAGCAGGACTACC
>CETH01180043.1_pt1 | contig 11779 bp, 9 predicted proteins | sample 361461 | NCBI WGS metagenome assembly CETH01 (sample SAMEA2622695, study PRJEB7988) | marine metagenome | isolation source: saline water (ENVO:00002010), including
GGTCGCAGGTTCAAATCCTGCCGCCCCGACCATTTATGAAAATTAACAAAGTAGTAGTAATAGGTTCTGGAACGATGGGTAGTGGAATAGCTGCACACCTTTGTAATGCAAATATTCCAGTTATTCTTATTGATTTAAAAACAGAAATTGCAGAAAAAGCTAAAGAAAATATATTAAAGTCACGTCCACCTTTACTTTTTGAAAAATCAAAAATTAATAATCTTAAAACTGGTAATATCACAGATGATTTTGATAATGTTTCCGATGCTGATTGGATTATAGAGGCTGTTGTTGAAAGAATTGATATTAAACATAATATTTATGAAAAAATTTTTAAAAAAAGAAAAAAAAATTCAATTGTTTCTTCCAATACTTCAACCATACCATTAAAAGTTTTATCAGAAAAATTATCAAACTCAGATAAAGAAGATTTTTGTATAACTCATTTTTTTAATCCTGTTAGGTATATGGGTCTTTTAGAAATTGTAAGAGATGAAACTAATGATAAACATAAAATAGAATTTTTAAAAATATTTTGTGAGTCGAAATTAGGTAAAGGTGTAATTATATGTGGCGATACACCAGGATTTTTAGGAAATAGAATAGGTGTGTATGCTATGCAAATTGCTTTGACAGAAGCAATAAAAATGAATTTATCAATTGAAGAAGCTGATGCTGTTTTTGGTAGACCAATGGGTATTCCAAAAACCGGCGTTTTTGCACTTTATGACTTAATCGGCATAGACTTAATGTCAGATGTATTAAAAAGTTTTAAGAAAGAATTACCAAATAATGATGATTTCCAAAAAGTAACTGAGGGAATACCTATTATACATAAACTAATTGAAACTGGATATACAGGTAGAAAAGGGAAGGGGGGATTTTATAGAATTAATAAATCTAGCGGTAAAAAAGTTTTAGAAGCTCTTAATATAAAAGAAAATAAATATTTACCAGCTAAAAAAATAGACCTTAAAATTAATAAAATTAATCTTTTAGAATTAATCAATAGAAATGATAAGTATGGAAGATATGCGTGGTCAGTAATATCAAAAATAATACTTTATTCTTCATCTTTAGTTCCACAAATTACCAAAGATTATAATGATATAGATGAAGCCTTAAGACTGGGTTTTAATTGGTCCATGGGTCCCTTCGAGATGCTTGAAACTATTGGGCTAGACAATTTTTTTGCTAAAATTTCAAATATAAACAATAATGGTTTTTTAAAAAATCTAAAAGATAAAAATATCAAAAAATTCTATGATGAAAGACAAATGTACACAAATATAAAAACTTTAGGCAAAGTAAAAAAATCTGTTATTAAATTAGATAAAAATGAGTCTGCTGAAATTTATAGATTCAAAGATTTTAATATTGTTGAATTTAATACTAAAGCTAACGCCTTAGACTATGATTCAATGGATGCTCTAAAAAAAGCAACCGACAAACCATTAATTATAATAAACGAAAGCATGCAGTTTTCTGCTGGTGTCAATTTAAATTATGTTATGGAATTTGTTAAAAAGAAAGATTTCAAGTCTGTAGAAAAATTTATTAAATATTTTCAGGATACTTGCATGCAGCTTAAGTATTGTGATAAACTTGTTATTTCAGCACCATCAGGTCTAGCCTTAGGTGGAGGAGAAGAAGTTCTATTGCAAAGTAATTATGTGGTTTCTCATACAAATATTGTAATGGGTTTAGTGGAAACAATAGTTGGTTTAGTGCCAGCAGGTGGTGGATGTAAGGAACTTTTGTGGAGATGGACACAAACTAATGAAGGTAAAAAGGATCCTGATTTTGCACCTTTGAAGGTATTTGATATTATTGGTAAAGCTAAAACAGCCACATCACCTCATGAAGCAAAACCTTATTTATTTTTGGACTCTAATCATGAGGTTGTCATTAACAGAAATAACCTCTTACAAGCTGGAAGATCTTTTATTGAAAAAAATGCAGGTTTTATACCACCAAAAAAATGTGAATTTAAACTATCTGGTAAAGAAGTAAGAAAAAAAATGGAAAAAATTCTAGAAGATTTGTATAATAGCAAAGTCATACAGGATCATGGTATGATAGTTGGAAAAGAGCTAGCTTATGTTTTAAGTGGAGGCAATACAAACTTAAACAAAGTGATTAAAGAAGAAGAGATGTATAAATTGGAACTTGATAGTTTTATGAAATTACTTCATATGGAAAATACACAAAAAAGAATTCTACATACTTTAAAAACAGGTAAACCATTAATTAATTAAATGACAATATATAATGCACCAGTTGATGAAATGATGTTCTTATACGAACATTTAAAAGATAATAAGAACTATAACGAAATTGATAAGCTTAAAGAAATTAACTCTGATCTAGTTAAGGATATTTTAGAACAGGCTGCAAAAATAAACCAAGACATTATTTTACCTTTAGCTAAGGTTGGAGATGAAAAACCATGTGTATATGAAAATGGTGTAGTTAGATCACCTCCAGGTTATAAGGAAGCTTATAAAAAATTTATCCAGGACGGTTGGACATCACTCTCTTGCGACCCTAAGTATGGCGGCCAAGGAATGCCTAAGACTGTAAGTACATTTTTTGAGGAGATGCTATCGTCTTCTAGCCTTTCATTTAAACTTTATAGTGAATTAAGTATTGGTGCATATAATTGTATTTTGCACCATGCAGATCAAAAAATTAAAGATCAATTTTTACCAAAAATTGTTGAAGGTAAATGGAGTGGAACGATGTGTCTTACGGAGTCTCATTGTGGTACCGATCTGGGCTTATTAAAGACTAAAGCTGTTAAAAAAGAAAATAATACTTATGAAATTACTGGTCAAAAAATATTTATCACATCTGGAGATCACGATCTAACTGAGAATATTATTCATTTAGTTTTAGCGAGAATTCCTGGAGCACCATCAGGAACAAAAGGGATTAGTTTATTTTTAGTACCTAAATATACTGTCAAAGATAATGGTACCATTGGTCCAAGAAACGGTGTCAACACAGGATCCATAGAAACAAAAATGGGAATAAAAGGTTCGCCCACATGCGTTTTGAATTTTGAAAATGCAAAGGGTTATATGATCGGTCCAGAAAATAAAGGACTGAATTCTATGTTTACAATGATGAACTTAGAAAGAATTATTGTTGGTATTCAAGGTCTCGGCATTTCTGAAACAGCCTATCAAAATGCATTGGCATATGCCAAGGAGCGAAAACAAGGGAAAGCTAACAATAGCAATAATAAAGATGCAGATTTAATTATTAAACATGCAGACATAAGAAGAAGCCTTATGAATATGAAATCACTAATTGAAGGTCAAAGATCATTAGCATTTTGGGTTTCACAACAAATAGATGTAAGCTTGAATCATACAAGTCCAGAAATTAAAGCTGAAGCAGATAATCTTGTTTCTTTAATGACGCCTTTAATCAAATCCTTCTTTACTGATATTGGTATGGAAATAACAAACGATGCAATTCAAGTTTTTGGTGGTTATGGTTATACAAAGGATCAAGGAATTGAACAGTTATTTAGAGATAATAGAATTACACCAATTTATGAAGGAACAAATTCTGTTCAAGCTATTGATTTGGTGTATAGAAAAATATTAAATAATAAAATCTTTGATAAATATATTTCTCAAATAAGCAACGAAGCTAAAGAAATAGGTAAGAATAAGAATTTAAATATTTTTGTTCAAAAATTTGAAAAATATCTAGAGCTATTAAACAATTTCACTCTTTGGTTAGGTGAAAAAAATAAAATCTCTAAAGATGATGTAAGTTCTGCATGTAACGATTACTTAAAAGTTCTTGGTTATATAGGATTGGCTCATTCTTGGTTGAAAATCTTAAAGATTAGCCATGAAAACAAAGAAAAAAATAAGGTATTTTTTGAAGATAAAATTAATACAGCCATATATTATTTTGATAAAATTCTACCTAGAGCGCAAAGTCACTATCTTTCAGGAATTTCTGGTAGTGAAACAATGATGAAATCTAATTTTAATTAACGATGAGTCATTTTAATAAAAATTTAGATAAAAATAGTGCTAATTTTATTCCATTAACACCATTGTCATTTCTCAAGAGAGCGAAGGATATATATCCTAACTATGAGGCTCTTATATATGAGGATCGAAAATACACATGGAAAGAAATTTATAAAAGATGTGTGAAATTTTCTAGCTCTTTAGAAAAAATTGGAGTTAAAAAAGGAGATACTGTGTCTTTTTTAGCATTTAATACTCCTGAAATTTTTGAAGCTCATTACTCAGTTCCGATGACAGGTGCCGTTCTAAATACAATAAATATTAGACTTGATGCAAAAACAATAGCTTATATTCTAGATCATAGTGATGCCAAAGTACTCGTTGTTGATAGGCAGCTTCATGTTGAAGTTAAAAAAGCTTTAAATATTCTTAAAAAAGAAATTATTATAATTGATATAAATGATAAGTACGCAGATCAATCTAAGTTGAAAAAAATTGGTGATCTAGAATATGAAGAGTTTCTTAATAAAGGTGACGAAAACTTTAATTGGCAAATGCCCGATGATGAATGGCAAGCTATTTCATTAAGTTATACTTCTGGAACAACTGGCGACCCAAAGGGTGTTGTGTATCATCATAGAGGATCTTACTTAATGTCAACAGGAAGTGCAGCAGCATGGAATATGCCAAATAGATTAAATTTTTTAACAGTTGTACCAATGTTTCATTGTAATGGATGGTGCTATCCTTGGACAGTACCAATGTTAAACGGTCGCACAGTATGTTTAAGAAACATTGATATTAAAAAAATTTTTCACCTTATTGAAAAATATAACATAACGCATTTTGGTGGCGCGCCTATCGTTCTAAATATGATAACGTCTGCACCTGAAAATGAAAGAAAAAAATTAAAAGATAAAGTTTTTGTTTTAACTGCTGGAGCACCCCCACCAAGTATTATTTTCAAAAAAATGAAAAACTTAGGTTTTGAAGTTATGCATGTTTATGGTTTAACCGAAACATATGGTCATGTAACACAATGTGCATGGAATGATTCATGGAATAACTTAGATGAAGAAAAACAAAATGAAATTAAAGCTCGGCAAGGAGTGAGATATCCCAATACGGAAGGTGTATCAATTATGAATCCTGAAACAATGAAAGAAGTACCAAGAGATGGTAAAACTATTGGAGAAATAATGATTAGAGGCAATGTTGTTATGAAAGGGTACTTCAAGGATAAAATTGCTACAGAAAAAGCCATGTCAGGTGGATGGTTTCATACCGGAGATTTGGCAGTAATGCACCCTGATGGTTATGTAAAAATTCAAGATAGATCGAAAGACATTATAATATCTGGTGGAGAAAATATATCATCCATAGAAATTGAAAATACATTAGCTAAGCATCCCTCTGTATCTATTGCTGCTGTTGTTGCTAAACCAGATCAAAAGTGGGGCGAAGTTCCCTGCGCCTTTATTGAAACTGTAAAAGACAAATCAGTTACAGAAAAAGAATTAATTTTATTTTGTAAAGAAACACTTGCGGGATTTAAAGTTCCAAAAAAAGTTGAATTTTGTGAGTTACCCAAAACTTCTACAGGGAAAATACAAAAATTTGAATTAAGAAAGAAAGCTAAGGAAATAAATTAATCTCTATTTATGTCTAAAATTTCAATTGATTTATTTTGGAAACTTGAAAATGGAGAATTAACTCCAGGTAAATACTCAAACCAGCATGAAATAATTTTTACTAAAAATACAAAAATTAAAGGAGACTCCGCGCCTGATTGGAGAGGCAGTGAACTAAACACTAATCCTGAGCAAACTTTAGCAGCTTCTATTAGCAGTTGTCACATGATGACCTTTTTAGCTTTGGCCGCGAAAATGAAGTGGCCTGTAATTAGTTACAAAGATAACGCAATTGCGACGCTTGGCAAAAATTCAAAAGGTTTAATGTCTGTTATTAAAATTAAATTAAATCCAAAAATTCAATTCTCTGGGAGTTTTTCTGTAAATGACAGTGAAATGAGAAAAATGCAGGATAGAGCACATAGATATTGTTTTATTTCTAATTCATTGTCTAATGAAGTAAAAGTCTTAGTGAATTAAAAATTATGAATTTAAATAATAATTTATTTGTTAAAACGAAAATACACTCTGGTAGTGTTTTTCGTATTGTTTTGGACAACCCCAAAAGACACAACGCTTTATCCGAGGAAATGATGACAAGTATTCAGAAAGCACTAGATAGTACAATAGATAATAAAAAAATTAGAGTTATTATAATTTCAGCTGAGGGCAAAACTTTTTCAGCTGGTCATGACTTGAAAGAACTTAAAGAGGGAAGAAAAAATCCTGATAATGGAAAAAATTATTTTCAGAAGATAATGTCTCAATGTTCCAAAATGATGAAGTCTATTGTAAATAACCCAAAACCTGTAATTGCAGAAGTAGCTGGTGTAGCTACTGCAGCTGGATGTCAGTTAGTTGCAAGTTGTGATCTAGCTTATGCTGCTAAATCTGCAAGATTTGCAACACCAGGTGTTAACATTGGCTTATTCTGCTCTACACCAATGGTTGCCTTATCTAGAAATGTTACAAACAAACATTCAATGGAAATGTTATTGACTGGAAACATGATTTCATCAAACAAAGCAGCTGAGATTGGTTTGATTAACAGAATGATTAATGACGAAGAATTAAAAAACTTTGTTTTAGAAAAAGCTTTAGAAATATCTAAAAAATCATCTTTAATTTTAAAAATTGGAAAAGAAGCATTTTATAATCAAATTAATCTTAATTTATCAGAGGCCTATGATTATGCTTCAAATGTTATGGTTGAAAATATGCTCAAGCTAGACGCTGAAGAAGGAATAGAAGCATTTATTAGTAAAAGAACACCTAAATGGCAGGATAAATAATAAATTTTATTTAAAGTAAAGATACCTAGGAAATTAAATTGATTATAGAGTTAGAAAACCAAAAAGTATTTTCGTCTGATGTTGGACAATCTTTCGATAAAAATAAACATACAATAATACTTCTTCACGGAAGTGGTCAATCTCATGTTGTTTGGTCTTTAGTGGATCAATATTTATCTGATGAAGGATATAATATTTTTACTTTAGATTTACCTGGTCACGGAAATTCAGAAGGTGAGTGTCTTAAATCAATAGAAGAAATGGCCGAATGGGTTGAAAAGATTGTTTTAAAAATAGGTATTAATAATTTAAGCATATTAGGTCACTCACAAGGTTGTTTGGTAGCATTAGAATATGCACATAGATTTCCAAAAAAACTAAAAAGTTTAGTATTTGTTGCTGGATCTTATGAAATTCCAGTTAACAAAGATTTAATATCATTAGCTCATAAGGGTGATATGGATTCTCTAAACTTAATGATGAAGTGGGGATATGGTTATTCTAAACAGTTTATAGGTGGAAACCCACTTCAAAAAATTCTGAACTCATCAAGGGAAGTAAGAGAGGTACTCGCTGTAGATCTTGTAGCCTGTAATAATTATAAAAATGGAATCAATGCAGTTAAAAAAATTAAATTACCTACCTTTTTTATATTTGGTGAGCTCGATAAAATGATAAGCCTTAAAAAGGGAAAGGAATTTTCTAGCTTAATAGGTGGGTCAAAAACACATATCATAAAAGATTGTGGTCATATGATAATACTTGAAAATCCTTTTGAGATGAGAGAGAAGGTGGCTGAGTTTTTAAAACAATGAAAGCTATTATTACAAGATCTAGACGTTTAAGAGGAACACCTTTTACATCAAGAATTGAAAAACAGGGTGTAAAAAGCTACACAGTTTATAACCACATGCTATTACCTACAACTTTTTCTACACCAGAAGATGAATATATACATTTAAAAAAACATGTTCAAATATGGGATGTTTCTGTACAGAGAGAAATTGAGATTTCAGGTAGTGACTCCAGCAAATTGGTACAATTGATGACCTGTAGAAATTTATCTAAATCAAAAATTGGATTATGTTACTATGCTCCGCTTGTTGATTCAAATGGTGGTTTAATTAACGATCCATTAATTTACAAACTTGAAGATAATAAATGGAGAATATGTATAGCTGACTCAGACGTCCTATTATACGCAAAAGGAATTGCTGACGCAAAAAACTTAAAAGTAAAAATTTTCGAAGCAGCTATAGATACTATAGCGGTACAAGGTCCTAAATCATTTAAATTAATGGAAAGTGTTTTTGGAGAAAAAATTAAAAATCTAAAATTCTTTCATTTTGATTTTTTTGAATTTAATAAAAATAAATTTTTGATTTCAAGGTCAGGTTTTTCCAAACAAGGTGGTTATGAAATTCATATTGAAAATACTGAAGCAGGATTAAAACTTTATGATCATTTTTTTAAAATCGGAAAAGAGTTTAATTTAAAACCTGGAACACCGAATCATCCAGAAAGAATTGAGGGAGGGCTTTTATCATATGGAAGTGACATTGATATTAATGATAATCCTTTAGAATGTGGTTTTGACAGGTATGTAGATTTAGAATCTGATATATTTTTCTTAGGAAAAGATAAGTTAAAAAAAATTAGAGATACTGGAATAAAGAAAAAATTAATGGGAGTTAAAATTGACACCAACTATATAAATGTTTCAAATGAAATACCTATTTATAATACAAATGAAAAAGTAATAGGCCAACTGAGATCAGGTGCTTTTTCTCCAAAATTTAATAAGGTTGTGGGGATAGGAATGTTTAAAAATGAATTTTCTAATTCATCACAAACATTTAAAATTAAATTAAACGGAAAGTTTATAAATGGCGAAGTTTGTAATTTACCAATAAAATAATATGAAAAAAGCTAAAATTTATAAACCAACAAAAAGTGCGATGCAATCTGGTAAGGGAAAATCAAAGAATTGGGTATTAAAGTTTGAAACCAAAGATAACAGATTTATCTCTTTTATGGGTTGGGAGTCAGGAGATGATACATTAAAAGAAGTTATTTTAGAATTTTCTACAAAAGAAAAAGCAATAGATTATGCTAAAAAAAATAATATAGTTTATGAACTTATCGAACCCAAAAAACATGATTTTATTATTAAATCTTATGCTAATAATTTTTTGAAAGATTAATATGTGGAGAAGTTTTTTTACTGAAAAGAAATGGTTATTATGGTCCTGGGGTGGTGCTTTTTTTATTTTTTTATCATTGCTTTCCCAAACGTGGATCGATGTAAAAATTAATGAGTGGTATAAAGGTTTTTACGACCTCTTACAAAAAGCTACAGAAAGAGAAATATCTGAGTTCTATGATGGGATATTTCTTTTTATGAAATTGGCAATTCCGTATGTGATTATATATACCATTACAAATTATTTCACTAGACTTTGGGCTTTTAGATGGAGAGAGGCAATGACTTTTTCTTACATGCCATATTGGAGAAAAATTGATGCAAAGGTAGAAGGGGCCTCTCAAAGAATACAGGAAGACTGTATGAATTTTGCAAAAATTGTTGAAAGCTTAGGCTTACAAGTAGTAAGAGCAATTATGTTGTTAATAGCTTTTATACCAATTTTATGGGGTTTATCATCAAATGTAGTAATTCCTTTTTTTAAAGATATTTCAGGTTCGTTAGTTTGGGTTTCGTTAACTGCTAGTTTAGGAGGTTTGGTTATTAGCTGGCTAGTTGGTATTAAATTACCAGGTTTAGAATACAACAACCAGAAAGTTGAAGCAGCCTTTCGAAAGGAACTAGTTTATGGTGAAGACGATAGAAGAAATTACGTAAAACCACCAACAGTACTTGAATTATTTTCAGGCATTAAGTTTAATTACCATAGATTATTTTTACATTATGGTTATTTTGATCTTTGGTTAATAATGTACAATCAAACAATGATAATAGTGCCATACTTACTAATGGGTCCTGGTTTATTTACAGGTGCCATGACTCTTGGTGTTCTAATACAAACCTCGAGTGCTTTTAGAGAAGTACAAGGAAGTTTTTCACTTTTTTTACAAAACTGGACAAGAATTACAGAATTAAGATCAATTTATAAACGTTTAAATGAATTTGAAAAAGCAATTGGTTTTAATAAAGTCTTGAGGAAACCAAAAAAATCTGATGTAAGAGCTTAATGGAGCTCTACCTCAAACTTATAGACGTTTTATTTCCAGTTTTTTTTATTATAGGAATTGGTTATTATATAGGTAAAAAAGATCCTAAGTTTAATACTAAATTTATTACAAACTTTGCTGGTTCAATAGGTACTCCTGCAATGATTTTTTATACAATCACTACAACTGGTGTAACCTTAGAAGTTTTTATTGAATATTTTATTTATGCTGTAATTATATTAGGTGCATTCGCCATTGTTGGTTTCATTTTTTTATTGATTCTTAAAAAAGATCCGATTACAGAACTTCCTCCAATGTTTTTACCAAATACTGGAAATATGGGTGTTCCCATATGCCTTTTTGCCTATGGTACCGCCGGTCTTGGTGTCGCCTCTGCAATAGCTTCTGTTATTATATTATTTCACTTCACCATTGGTATTTTGTTAGCAAGTAAAAAATTCTCATTCGGTGTTTTAATAAAAAATGGTCCTATTTATGGAATTATAGCTTCTGTTATTTTTCTTTATTTTAACTTGAATGTTCCTGGCTATTTAGAAAATACTACTTTTCTACTTACATACACAACTATCTTTTTAGTTTTAATGGCTTTAGGAGTTGCTTTAACGAGGTTAAAGGTAGTTTCATGGACACATGCTGCTATATTAGGGTCAGTTAGAGTTATTTTGGGTCCTATTATAGGTTTCGCATTAATTAAGGTATTAGGTTTATCAGGCTTTATGGCTGGTGTATTACTGATCCAATCAGCTATGCCAAGCGCTGTTCTAACATATTTAGTGGGGTCCATGTATTCAAAGAAGAGGGCAGTAGACAATATTGCAAGTGTAATTGTCTCTTCAACTTTAATGTCATTTATTACAATTCCAGTTGTTGTGTTCATCTCACTTAAGTTCTTTAGCTGATATTTTTCCTTTTATTCTTAATAATTTACTTTAAGTATTTATTGTAAACTATTGTATTTATTACATAAATTAACTATATAAATAAGTATAAATTAAATAAAAATATGAAAATTTTAATCATTGAAGAGAACTGTAAATAAATGGCTTAAAATAACACTTTTTGGAGCCTATTATTTTGCGGCTTGTTAACAAACAATCATTATTAATTGATAAAATAGGGGAGCAATGCAATATCAGAATATAGTGTTTAATGGGCCATATATAGGCTTATTTTTGTGATATATACATTTAGGCTCTAATAGAGCGTATAAAATCTTTATTTTTAAAAAAATACACTTTCAGATTGCAAAAAACGTTGAAATATAAGGTTTTTTTGGCATAAAACACCTCATTTTAAGGCTTTTTTTGATATCTTGAATATTTCTTTGATCCCTTGTTGGGACCTACAAATATGATTGTCCAGGCTGATTTGCCCTCTGGGATCTTTAAACTATGTCTATCTGTGCCCTTTCTATAGCCTATATAACCAGGACCTCTCCAAAAAGTCCCGTTCTCCCTCGTTTCCCAATATCCACCCTTAACTACTATAGTCAAATAAGACCAATAATGGTCGTGTAAATCGCCTCTATCGCTCTTTAAGATTTGGTGAACGAAGATATTAAAAGGGAACCATTTAGGTCTTTTACGAAATAATGGATAATATCTAACCATAAATGGCTCAGCTTTATCATAATCTGGCCAGCTCGGAC
>CETH01059491.1_pt1 | contig 11774 bp, 9 predicted proteins | sample 361461 | NCBI WGS metagenome assembly CETH01 (sample SAMEA2622695, study PRJEB7988) | marine metagenome | isolation source: saline water (ENVO:00002010), including
TTTCAAAAGAATGGGAGCATAAATGGGATCAGGTTTTCTCAAAAATACTGGAGCGTATTTAGGAATAGCGCTCATAGTGATTGGTGTTTTTTACCTTATGGTATCAAATCAATCCTCATCTGAAATTGCTATTACTGAAGTAATTTCTTTAGCTCAGGACGATAGAATTGAAAATATAACGGTAGATGGAAATAATCTTACAGTAACTACTAACGATTACCCTCCACAAAAATTTACATCTCGAAAAGAGTCTGATTCTAGTATGGTAGATATTCTACAAAATGCTGGAGTCACAAATACGGTAAAAATAACTGTTAAAGGTGCGAGTGGCATCTCTAATTTTCTGGGTATCATAATAAACTTTCTTCCACTTATATTTTTTGGTGCAATTCTCTTATTCATGATGCGTCAGGCACAAGGAACAGGTTCTCAAGCTATGAGTTTTGGACGAAGTCGAGCCCGTGTTTCTCTCGGCAATAAACCAGGTGTCACATTTGGGGATGTTGCTGGTGCCGATGAAGCCAAACTCGAATTAGAAGAAGTTGTTGAGTTTTTGAAACATGCCGAAAGATTCTTATCACTCGGAGCAAAAATTCCTCGAGGAGTACTATTAGTTGGACCTCCAGGAACAGGAAAAACTCTTTTAGCTAAAGCAGTAGCTGGAGAAGCTGGTGTCCCTTTCTTTTCAATAAGTGGTAGTGAATTTGTCGAAATGTTTGTTGGAGTCGGCGCAGCAAGAGTAAGAGATTTATTTGATCAAGCAAAAAAGAATTCACCTGCTATAGTATTTGTTGATGAAATTGATGCTGTTGGACGACATCGAGGAGCAGGCTTAGGTGGAGGTCATGACGAAAGAGAGCAAACATTAAATCAAATTCTCGTTGAAATCGATGGATTTGATTCTACCAGTAATGTAATCGTAATTGCAGCTACAAATAGACCTGATATCCTAGATCCTGCTCTATTACGACCTGGTCGATTTGATCGTCGTGTTACTTTAGATTTACCTGATATTGCTGGTAGACAAGCAATATTAAAAGTTCACTCCCAAGGCAAACCAATTGACGATAATGTAAATCTTGAAGTAGTAGCAAAAGAAACACCTGGGTTTAGTGGAGCTGATTTAGCTAACTTAGTTAACGAGGCTGCAATTTTAGCCGCAAGGCGAAAAAAAACATCAATCACATTTGATGAATTTGGCGAATCTATCGATAGAGTCCTCCTTGGACCTGAAAGAAAAAGTAGAATTATAAGTCACTTAGAGCGCGAGATAACAGCCTATCATGAAGCCGGGCACACAATTGTTGGGCATCTACTACCAGATTGCGATCCAGTACAAAAAGTATCCATCGTTTCTCGAGGAATGGCTGGAGGTTATACTAAGTCTATACCTGCTGAAGATCGCCATATGTATAGTTTAGATCAGTTTAAAAGCATGATGGCCATGGCTATGGGTGGTAGAGTTGCCGAACAAATAATATTTGAGAAAATTACTACTGGGGCTAGCAATGACCTTGAAAACGCAACAAGAATGGCGCGAAATATGGTTGTTCGCTATGGAATGAGCGAAAATCTTGGTCCAAGAACATTTGGTGAAAGAGAAGAAATGGTGTTTCTAGGGAGACAAATAAGTGAACAAAGAGACTACAGTGATAACATTGCTCAACAAATAGACGAAGAAGTAAAATCTCTAGTTACAGAAGCTTATGACCTTGCACATAGTATGATTAGTAAGAATCGAGCTAAGCTAGTTCAATTAGCAAGACACCTATTAACTCACGAAACAGTTGAGGGCGAAGAATTAATAACACTATTAGACTCTGAAGCTCCTCCAATTGAATCTGAGGTAACGCATCAGCCAAATGATTAAATGGATTAATTTATATAATTGGAAAGAATATCTTCCGTCGATTAAAGATCAGTTATTAATCGGATTTTCATTAATAGTTTTACTCGGAATATACTCTTTTCCTAAATTATTTTTTTACCTACCAATTATGTGGCCATTACTTATAGCTATACCAATCATTGGTATTCAAATAAAACAAAGAATTAAAACAAGATATCAATTTGTGGTTATATTATCATGGTTTATTATTAATTTTATAATATTTTACACCAGTCCAATAAATTTAATTTCTTTGAATTGAAATAGGTTTAATTATCCTCCCGAAGGTGCTCCTGTAATGCCTGGTTCAGTCATTTTAAAAGGATCTAACAGTTCTTGAAGCTCATCATCTGTTAAATCTGTCTGCTCTTTAGCAACTTCTCTTACTGTTTTACCTGTTTTTTCTGCTTCTTTGGCAATTTTTGCAGAAGCATCATAGCCAATTCTAGGAACTAATCCAGTACATATTGCCAACCCTTTTTCCACCATGTCAGGACCTACGGATGTTGATTTAATTCCACGAAGGCATTGCTCAACAAAATTATCAATAACCGAAGCTAATAAAGTAACAGATTGGATTAAATTATACGCTGCAACTGGCATCATAACATTTATTTCAAAGTTACCAGACTGACCAGCAATAGTCACTGATGCATCATTCCCAATTACTTGAGCGGCTACCTGACAAACTGACTCTGGAATAACTGGATTAACTTTTCCAGGCATAATAGAACTACCCGGTTGCACTTCGGGTAAAGAAATTTCAGCAAATCCTGCTCTAGGTCCGGATCCTAACCATCGTATATCATTTGCAATTTTCAATAAACTAACAGCAATAGTTTTGGTAACTCCACTTGCTTCAACCATATTATCTAACGTACTTTGAGACTGAAAATGATTACTCGTTTCTCTAATTTCTAAATTTAAATACTTACTCAGCTTTTGACTTATTAAACTAGCAAATTCTGGATGAGTGTTTACTCCCGTACCAACTGCTGTTCCTCCTATAGCTACTTCGCATAATTCTGATAAAGCATGTTGTAATCGTTTTATCGATCTGTCTGCTTGTCCTGCATATCCATCAAATTCTTGTCCTAAACGGATCGGAGTTGCATCTTGCAAGTGAGTTCTTCCTGTTTTTATAATATCGTAAAATTCTATACTTTTTTCTTTCAAGACAGCAGATAATTTTTCTAAAGCAGGAATTAATGAATGTGATATAACTGCAGCAGCAGTTATATGAATAGCTGTAGGGATAACATCATTAGATGACTGCCCCATATTCACATGATCATTTGGATGAACTAAACCTCTTGAGCCGCGTTCTGCTCCAAGTATTTCTGCAGAACGATTTGCTATAACTTCATTAGCATTCATATTTGTAGAAGTTCCTGAACCTGTTTGGAAAATATCTACAACAAAGTGATCTTCAAACTTACCCTCGATAACTTCATCTGCAGAAGAAATTATTGCTTTTCCTAATTTTTCATCTAGTAATCCCAGTTCAATATTCGTTTCAGCCGCAACTTTTTTAATTAAAGCCAAATTACTATTAAATTCTTTTGAAAATCTTAAAGTACTAATTGGAAAATTGAGAACTGCTCGTTGTGTAGAAGCTCCGTAATATGCATCGGAATCGACTTCCATTTCACCCATTGAATCGCGTTCTATTCTTTTGTTATCACTCATTTTATTCTCCACAATATTATTGATTAAAACTATAAAATTATAGCTGATCTATCGTGCGAATAACAAGATTGAATATTACTTTTATTCATATATTAAATAAGAACGACTTTTATGCTTGTATCAAGTTTCTATATCGCTGTACTATGAACGCATTCAAAAATATGCAAAGGTGGAAAGATGGTCAATGAAAATACTTTAGCATTCCAAGACATAGGTGGTGGATCAAATATGCTACCTAAACCTGAAAGACCAAAAATTATTTATATGCGATTTAGATTAATACTATGAATGATGAGCAATTTAATCCTGCATACAGATTAGCTGTTTCATATATTGATAAGTCACGACATTTTTATGCGGCACAAGGATATGAAATCCCTTATCGATGGGCTGTAAATGATCACGTACCTTTTCAAAAATTAACAAAACCTTTGTCTGAATGTAATGTTGGACTTGTGACTACTGCATCTTTACCAAATCCTGATATATCACTTGATTTTGATCCTGGCATATTACAAATCGGATCTACTTACCAGTTTCCAACTACGCCTACTCCTCCGGCACTTTATACAATGGACAGATCATGGGATAAAAAAGCAACGCATACCCATGATTTAGGTACATTTTTCCCATTAGATCATCTTAAAACTCTTGTAGAAGAAGGAGTAATAAAATCAATTTCAAAAAACTTTTATGGTGCTCCTACCGATTATTCTCAAAGGAAAACTAATCAAAATGTTGCCCCAAAAATACTGAATTATATGCAACTAGACCAAGTTGATGTTGCTCTACTAGTACCTTTGTGACCTGTATGTCATCAAACCGTGAGTTTGATAGCAAGACATCTTGAAAAAAATAATATTCCTACGGTAATAATAGGGTCAGCACGAGACATAGTTGAGCAGTGTGGAGTACCAAGATTTATATTTTCAGATTTTCCTCTTGGTAATCCCGTTGGATTGCCCTATGACTCACAAATGCAAATTGAAATTACTAAAATGGCATTAACTCTTTTGGAAGAAGCTAAGTTTCCTAGAACATCTATACAAACTCCTTATACATGGCATACACACGAATGGCGTAAGGAATATATGGATGTTAATGAATCTAACAGAGCCATTCTAGCACGGGCAGGTGAAATTCGAAGATCGAGACAATCAGAACGAAAAAATACTAATTAAGCCTTTGTTGCTGCCATCCACTTACAACATTTTCACCCCAACAAGTTACACGTCTGTTTTCGTTTCTTATTGCTCATACAGCCATTATGTGATAGCCAGCATCAACAGGTAAAATTGTACCTGTGATACCTGTTGATAAATCACTACATAAAAATAATGCTGCATTACCTACTTCGTCGTGTGTGATATTTCGTTTTAAAGGCGCTTTTTCAGCATGAATCTTTTTCATATCTATAAATCCATGAATACCTCTAGCAGCCAACGTATCCATAGGACCTGGTGAAAGCGCGTTTACCCTAATTTCTCTAGAACCATATTCAGCTGCTAATTGTTTTACTTCATTTTCTAATGCAGCTTTAGCTACACCCATAACATTGTATCCTGGGTAGACAGATTGAGATGCCTGAAAAGTAAGTGCGAGAATACTCCCGCCGTTTTTCATTAATTTTGTTGCGTTATTGACCAAAGAAATTAATGAAAATGAACTTATTTCTAAAGCTATATTAAAGCTTTCACGAGAAGTTTCTGAAAAATCACCAGCTAAATCTTCTCTAGGAGCAAAAGCAATACTATGAACTAAAAAGTCTATGTTCTGATATTTGTCTTTTAGGTTGGAAAATAAATCTGTAATCGAAACATCGCTTGAAACATCGCATTCTTCCAGTGATGCATTACTATAACCTTCCGTAAGTTTTTCAACTCCAGACTTGAAGCGTTCATTTTGATAAGCAATCGTGACATCAGCTCCTGCAGCTAAAAGTTTTTGTGATATAGCCCAAGCAATACTTCTATGATTCGCAACACCAAAAACTATACCTTTTTTTCCATTTAAATCTATGTTGATCATATCTTTTCCCTTAATTTATCTACCGTGAAATTATACTTCTTATCTACTCAGATTTACACTATTTTCTTTACAGTTTACAAAAACCTAATTGTTTATTTCCGTATCAGAAGCCATCAATTCATCTACCCTTGCATAACATTCTCTTTCTACATGTGAATGTCTTATAGGTATGCTACGCGAAAATATTCTATGATAAAAATGCCTCCAAAGATAAAGAAACCAACCCCATTCCAATAATTGATGAGCATGACAATACTGATACAATACAAAAGCGAGGCTTTTCTTATCTTTTATTTGTTTCTCTTTATTAAATTTCAATTTCTTTTCAGAAATAAAAACAACAGGATTTCCAAATATAGATGGCCATGTAAATGCAGGGAAAGGAATGTATCGAACTAGGACAATTCGCGTGTGTTCTAAAGTTTTTGATGAAATCCCAAACTCACGCAAGAAAGAACCTGTAATAGTCTCTTTTGTATATTTCATTTTTCTATTATAGCAATTAATCCTAAATCTAAAAGAAATGTATGATTGTATTATTAGTTTCTAATCAATACCTGTAGCTACATTTGCTATAGAAGCATCCACTATGGATGTTACATCTTCAACGTCTTCTAAATTATCAATTAACCCAATCAGTCTTTCTATTTGTGCTTTACTTAGACCTGCAAGTCTAGCATTATCTCGAAATTTAGTTTTAACGTCCTCACCTTGTAAATGACGACCAATTTCAACTCTGTGTGACAGTACCGTTCCGTCATTCATCTTTATACTTATTTCATTAAATCTAGCAGACTCTATAGCTCTAGGTGGTAAATGAGCATAATCATTATGTTGTTTAATATTGATACGGCCAATTAAATCTTGAGCTTTTGATCTTAATACTTTTCTATCACTAAATGAATTAATGTCTAATTTATTATCCAGTAAATACGCAGCAATTACATACCAAAGACTGAATTTACCATTAAAACCAGTTTGAGGATCCCACATATTAGGGGCTATTTCCAATGGTTCTTGACTAATTAATACATCAACTTCGGCAATATCGTCTGGATTGATCTTTGTCTCTGCACTTATCTCCTCCAAACATGTCAAAGCGGCATGAGTTCCTGCACAACATGGCCAAGGCTTAATTCGAATTGCATTACATATAGCTAACGGATTTCCTAAATTCTCAGTAACGCCATCTAAATTTGCTTGTAAATCTCCAAAAACAGCAAAATAGCCATGGCGCCCTTCAATAGAAGATGGATTTGCAGTAAACCCTTTCTTAGCCAGCATAGCTGAAACAATACCACCACGAGCAGAATTACCAGGGTGATATGGTTTAGCCATATAGCCAAAATTTGCACGAACGCCTGAAGCTGTTGAAGTTGCAATTCCAAGAGCTGTTCTTGTCTCATCTACCGATAAGTCTAGAATTCTACTTGCTGCAGCAGCGCCACCTAGTGCTCCCATAGTTGAAGTTTTATGCCAGCCCCTCTCATAATGGTCTGCACCAATATTTAAACCAACTTTTGATCCAACTTCAAAACCAACTGTAAATGCATCCATTATAGATTTGCCACTAAGTTTATATTGTTCCCCTAGTGCTAATACTGTTGGCATTAAAACACATGCTGTATGACCAAAACCTTTACCACTATCGTCATAGTCAGCTCCATGAGTCAATACACCATTTGCAAAAGCAGCATTTACTGCTGAGGTTTCAATTCCACTACCTAATAATCGAGAATCTGCGTTTCCACCCAATTCTTCTGTAAATTCACTGATTATCCTACCTATTGGACGAATCGTACTTTCTAAACATGTGCCTATCCCATCTAAAATAGATTTTTTTATTTGGCTTGAAGCCTCTTCAGGATAGCTATCAAATTTTGATTCAATAACAAATTTAGCTAATTTTTCTGTAGTAGACATATAAACCTCACTTCCTTAAAAACATCATCTTTACAAATTATTTTTTGAGAAAAAAGTATTATCTACCCATATCAGATATTAATCAATACCATGATAACTATAATAGTTATAGTTATTACCTATATCATATTTTAAATAAGAGTCTGAAATAAGGATATTTCTAGAAATTACGAATCCTCTTGTGATTCATCAGTATTTTCTTTTTCCATTTGGAATCCACTAGATAGAAAGTCTCCTCCATCTAAGTCTTCGATTTGTACAGCTGCAAATGGATCAGAAGAAATAATGTCATCAGATATCGACAAGCTTTCTGCTAAATCTTTATCCTCATCAGAGCTTGAAACTGAAATACTGTCATCGTAATAAGGAAGATTGTATCTTTCACGTCCTTCTTCCGATATATCTAGTCTGGCAGGAATTAATCTACCAATAATTACATTTTCTTTAAGTCCAAGTAAGGGATCTGTAGACCCGCTCACTGCTGCTTCAGTTAATACTCTAGTGGTTTCTTGGAAAGAAGCAGCGGCAAGGAAACTTTCAGTATTTAAAGAAGCTCTAGTAACCCCGAGAAGAACTGGACTACCTATAGCTGGATTGCCATTTTCTTCAACAATTTTTCTGTTTTGCTCTTCAAAGACAAATCGATCGATCATTTCACCAGGTAAAAGTTCAGTATCTCCTGCTTGATCTACTCGAACTTTTCTTAACATCTGGCGAACAATTATCTCAATATGTTTATCATTAATCGTGATTCCTTGAGATCGATACACAGCTTGTACTTGAGAGATAAGGTATTTTTGAACTGACTCTCTACCTAGAATGCGCAAGATATCTTGAGGGTTTTGAGGACCTACTGTCAAAGCTGTACCAGCAGTAATAACGTCACCGTCTGTTATATTTAAACTAGCAGAAAGTGGAATTAAATATTCACGTCTTTGTATTTCTTTCCATTTCAGCTTTATAGAAGTCTGATTTAATTCTACAATTCCAGAAATTTTAGCAATCAAAGGTAGATTTTCTTCAGAATCATCCACAGATTTCTTGGAAGATTTTTTTGGTTTATATTCTGCTAATATGTCACCTAATTCAATTGATTGTTTATTTTTAACAATAAATTTATAGTTTTCAGGAAGAGTATACTCTTCATCAACATCTCGTTCATCAGTTACAACAATACGTCGAACTTCTAAATCGTTGACAACTTCAACAATTCCATCAATCTCACTTAAAGTTGCGACACCCTTTGGAACTCGAGCTTCAAATAATTCTTCTACACGAGGTAACCCTGAAGTTATATCATCACCAGCTATTCCTCCTGTATGGAACGTTCTCATTGTAAGCTGTGTTCCAGGTTCCCCAATACTTTGGGCAGCAATAATTCCTATTGATTCACCAATAAGTGGAGTTTGACCAGTAGCAAGGCTTTGTCCATAACACTGTCGACATATACCACGCCAACAAGTACAAGTTAAAGGAGAGTGTACCTGAACCCGTTTTACCCCTGATTCAAGAATTGCCTTTGCCATTATTCTATCGATAGTAACTAACTCATCAACTAAAATTTCTCCAGTATCTGGATGAATTACTTTTTCAGATACAACTCTTCCAGTAATTCTATACTCAAAAGGAGGACGTAATGGATTATCAGGCTCATCTTCAATCCAATAACCTTCTGTAGCATCACATTCTTCATGCAATATAATGACATCTTGTGATATATCAATAAGCCTTCTTGTTAAATATCCACTATCAGCTGTTCTCAAAGCTGTATCTGTCAAACCTTTTCGAGCACCGTGTGTTGAAATAAAATATTCCAGCACAGAAAGACCTTCACGGAAACTTGATTTAATCGGTAATTCAATAATCCTTCCTCGAGGATTACTCATTAAACCACGCATACCTGCCATTTGTTTAATTTGGGCTAAGTTACCTTTAGCACCAGAGTTAGCCATCATATAAACTCCACCATAGCCAGGTAATGATTCTCTTATTACACCTGTCATATCATCGCTAGTTTTTGTCCAGATAGCTATTGATCGTTGGTAGCGCTCTTCATCACTTAATAACCCATTTAAGTATTCTTCTTCAATTTCATCAACATCTTCAGTTGCTTGATTTATCAAAGCCTGTTTTTTAGGTGAAATTGTAATGTCATTTATTGAAATTGTAGTACCTGATTTTGTGGCATAACCAAATCCAATTTTTTTAATTGAATCCAATATCTCAGCTGTTTTTAGGTTTCCTAACTCTGCGTAACATTCGTTAATCAATTCTCCTAAATTATCTGAATTCATTACAACATTCCTGAAAGATAATTCTTCAGGAAGAATTTCATTAAATATTATTCTCCCAGCAGTAGTATCAATCCATTCATCTTCTACTTTAATCGATATCAAATCATGTAACTCAATTAAACCTGCATCATATGCCTGTCTAGCACTCTCTGAACTCAAATATTTATTATTTGTATGTTCCGTATCATCTTCGAAATGTGTGAGGTAATAACAACCAAGTACTATATCTAAGGTTGGTGATACAATCGGTTCTCCAGAACTTGGTCGTAACATATTGTGAGTACTAAGCATTATTTCGCTAGCCTCTCTAACCGCTTCTTCGGACAATGGTACATGTACAGCCATTTGGTCTCCATCAAAATCGGCATTAAAAGCTGTACAAACTAACGGATGCAGCCTAATTGCACTTCCTTCAACTAATACTGGCTGAAAAGCCTGAATACCTAATCTATGTAATGTAGGAGCTCTATTAAGAAGAACAGGTCTACCTGAGATTACTTCTTCTAAAATATCCCAAACTTCTTCTCTACCATTTTCTACCATTCTTTTTGCACTTTTCACGTTATGTGCGTGACCTTCCATAACCAATCGATTCATCACAAAAGGTTTAAACAATTCTAATGCCATTTTTTTTGGTAAGCCGCACTGGTGCATACTTAATTCAGGTCCTACAACAATTACAGATCTTCCACTGTAATCTACTCTCTTTCCAAGTAAGTTTTGTCTAAACCGTCCCTGTTTTCCTCTTAACAAATCTGATAATGATTTTAATTTATGATTATGACTACCAGCGATAGCTCTTCCATGTCGACCATTATCAATTAAAGCATCTACTGCTTCCTGTAACATTCTTTTTTCATTACGAACAATGATTTCCGGAGCTTCAAGTTCTAATAACCTTCTTAATCTATTATTTCGATTTATTACTCTTCTATACAAGTCATTTAAATCACTAGTAGCAAAACGACCACCATCAAGTTGTACCATAGGTCGTAAATCTGGAGGTAGTACTGGTAAAACAGTCATTATCATCCACTCTGAACGATTTCCACTTCGACGAAATGATTCAACAATTCTTAGTCTTTTTACAGCCTTTTTACGTCTCTGTCCTGCCGTTACTTTTATTTCTTCAGCTAGTTCATCTCTGAGAATATCTAGATCAATACCTTCTAAAATTTCCATGATTGAACCTGCCCCCATAGCAGCAGTAAACCTATCTCCTAGTGAATCTCTAAGTTCACGATATCGATTTTCTGTGAGAAGCTGCATAAGCGCTACTTGTTCTATATCATCTATTTTGATTTTAATTTGCGCTAAAGAAGTTTCAAAACTTGCTTTAATTTCAGTTGCAATTTGAGAAATTTTAACCAACTCTTTATCATCATCTGATTCTGAAACTGCAAGTAATTTTGCGATATTTGATTGATCAAATACCCCATATTCTAATTTATTATGATCAATATAATTATTTACCGCAGCAAGAATTGCCTCCATACTATTATGTTCTATTTGTTCTTCTTGTTCACGCATATCACTTAACAATAAATCTAAAGATTCTTGATCTATCGATGTAATAATATATTGAGCAAAATATAAAACTCTTTCTAAATTTCTGGGTGATATATCCAACAGTAAACCTAAACGTGTGGGGGAACCTTTGGCAAACCATATATGCGCAACCGGTGCAGCTAATTTTATATGCCCCATTCTTTCTCTACGGACTTTACTTCGTGTAACTTCAACTCCACAACGATCACAAATTACGCCTTTATAACGTAATTTTTTATACTTACCACAATAACACTCCCAGTCTTTGGTCGGACCGAATATTTTTTCACAGAACAAGCCGTCTTTTTCAGGACGCAAAGTTCTGTAGTTTATTGTTTCAGGTTTTGTTACTTCTCCATAAGACCAGTTCAAAATTTGTTCTGGAGATGCTATACCTATCTTTA
>CETH01071236.1_pt1 | contig 11769 bp, 10 predicted proteins | sample 361461 | NCBI WGS metagenome assembly CETH01 (sample SAMEA2622695, study PRJEB7988) | marine metagenome | isolation source: saline water (ENVO:00002010), including
AGATCATGCTCTATTGGATTTATTTCTCGAATCTTCATCCCAATTTTTAGAAACCATTTAGTTGCAAGTTCTAAAAGACTCTTTCTTGTTTTATCAGTTTCACAAAGTATTTGTATTTTATTATTAAATAAGTTTTCAAAAGCTGAGTCAGGACCTGAAAATTCTGTTCCTGCAATTGGATGAGTAGCCAAAAATTGATCTCTTTTTGGGTGATCACATATAGCATCACATATTTCTTTTTTTGTTGAACTAAAATCAATTATTAATGAATCTTCATTAATTTGATCAAATAGATCAAGTACTATGGATTTAACTGAATTAACAGGAACAGCAACTAAAATTAGATTTAAATGCTTAATTTCATTATTATCTAAAACAGCATCAATTAATCCTAATTTTAAAGCTTTATTTAAATTTTTATCATTCAAATCAAAACCATAAATTTTTGAATCAGTGAAATATTTTCTTGCCTGAATTGACAAAGAGCCACCTATTAATCCAATACCAAAAACTCCAATTTTCATATTATTCTAACCTTTTTATAGCTGTTTTAATTTTATTCTGATTTACACAAAGAGAAATCCTTATATAACCCTCTCCTTGGCTTCCAAAAATATTACCAGGAGCAAAAAACAAATTTTTATCATACAGCATTTCGTCAACAAACTTTTCAGAATTAATTAAAGGATCATTAATTTTTGCCCAAACAAATAAACCGGAAGTTTTTGTTTCATAAGTAAGATTCATTTTTTCAGCTAGATTAAAAATTAATTTTTTTCTTGAACTATATTCATAATTTAATTTTTCAAACCAGGAATTTGGTGTCTCTAAAGCTGAAATTGCAGCCTTTTGGATTCCATAAAACATTCCTGAATCAATATTTGTCTTAACACTGATAACAGACTTAATTTTATCACTGGCTCCTATTAACATTCCTACTCGCCAACCTGCCATGTTAAAACACTTGCTCAAAGAATTTAGTTCCAAGCAGGTATCCTCAGATCCTGGAATTGACATTATACTTTTGGGGCTTGAGTTTAAAATAAAACTATAAGGGTTGTCATTAATGATAATAATTTTATTTTTTCTTCCCCATTCAATTAATTCTTTATATAAGTTCTCTTTAGCATTAGCTCCAGTTGGCATGTTTGGATAATTAATCCACATTAGTTTTACACTGTTTAAATTAATCTTATTTAATTCGTTAATATCTGGTTGCCAATCATCTTTTTGCTCAAGTTTATACTCAACTGTTTCAGCACCAATTAAATTACTTACAGATTTATATGCAGGGTAACCTGGATTAGGAATCAGAACTTTATCTCCAGGATTAAGAAATGCCATTGAAATATGGAAAATTCCCTCTTTTGAACCTATAAGGGGAAGAATCTCATTTTTATAATCTAAATTAACTGAGTAATGATTTTGATAAAATTTGGCAATAGTTTCTCTAAGTTCAGGAATACCTTGATAGCTTTGATACTGACTATGTTTAGGGTTTACAAAACATTTTTTAAGAGATTCTACTACAGCTTCTGGTGGCAATAAATCGGGGTTTCCTATCCCTAAATTAATTATGGGCTTTCCATTATTAATCAAACTTGCTACTTCTCTTAGTTTCTTTGAGAAATAATACTCCTTTACATTATTTAATCTATCAGCACTCAAAACTTTCCGTTTTTATATTCCCCAAGTATTTTAAATGAGCTTGACATTATTTCTATAATAGATTTAGCCTTAAAATAATCTGTTTCATTTTCAAATGTTAAATCAACAAAAAAAGCGTACTTGCCAGGAGTTTCAATAATTGGCAAAGATTGAATTTTAGTCAAATTTAAATTACAATCACTTATAACATTTAAAACTGCAGCAAGACTACCTCTTTTATGTTCTAATGTGAATTTCCATGCTGCTTTTGTAAGTAATGATTCCGCTTCTAAAAAATTATTTTGTACTAATACAAATCGAGTTACATTATTTTTTATTGTTTGAATTGATTCATTAATGATTTCCAATTTGAAAAATTCAGATGCCTTCTTACTTGCAATTGCTCCCATTTCAAACATCTTATTATCATTAATCTCTTTTGCGAAAAGTGCTGTATCATCAGTTTCAACAAGCTTAATGTGTGGAAATTTTTCAAAAAAGGATTTGCATTGAAGTAAAGCCATTGGATGAGAATGTACCTCTTTAATTTCTTTTATTTTTTGGCCAGGTAAAGCCATTAAATTATGATCAATCTTCAAATAAAATTCTCTTACTATGACTAAAGCAAAATGATCAAGCAAAGCATAATTTGGTAAAATAGATCCAGCAATTGAATTTTCAATTGCTATAACAGCCTGATCACATTCTTTATTTGAAACACCTCTAGCTAATTCATCAAATGTTCTATACTCTATAAGATTTGCTCCATTTGGAAAAAACTCTTGAGCAGCCATGTGGTGAAATGATCCTTTTATTCCTTGTATCCCAATTTTTTTCATAAAAAAAGTCCTGAAAAACAGGACTCAATAATTTTGTTATAAACATTTTTTACAAAGTCCCTCCACTATCCATAAAATAGAAGTAAAAAAAAGCGTTGTAAAAAAAATATTTGTTTTTCATATTCAATGCAAATGTAGAAATGCTTTTAGTAAAAACAAATTTTTATTATTTTTTTTTAACTTGACAAAATTCAAAATCATAAGATCATATTTATTATATGAGTTTATTTGTCAAAAATCTAATCAAAAATTATAGCTCAAAAAAAGCTTTGGATAAGATCTCATTTGATCTTAAGGAATCTCAAATAATTGGATTGCTTGGACCAAATGGAGCGGGCAAAACAACTCTAATGAAAATACTTTCAGGTTCAATTTTAGATTGGGAAGGAACAATAAAATATAAAGGATTTTCTTTACCAAAAGATATTAATAAGTTCAAACAAAAAATTGGTTATTTGCCGGAAAACAACCCTTTATACAAAGAAATGTACGTTAAAGAATACCTTCAGTTTTGCAAACAATTTTATAAGGGAAATGGTTTTACTATTGAAGATTTAATTCGTAAAACTGGATTAGAAAAATGTGAAAAGCAAAAAATAAAAGAACTTTCAAAAGGATATCGTCAAAGAGTTGGAATAGCAGCGTCTATTTTTCATAATCCAGATATTTTGTTTTTAGATGAACCAACTACAGGGCTAGATCCCAATCAAACTTTGGAAATACGAAATTTGATTAAAAGTCTTGCAAAAAATAAAATAGTTCTTATATCATCTCATATTCTTCAAGAAATTGAAGCTATGTGCAACAGAGTAATTATTTTAAACAATGGAGAAATTATACTTGATGACAGTTTATTAAAGATTCAAAAGAAAAATATTAAACTAGAAAAACTTTTCAATAGGTTAACAAAATAAATCTCAAAAACTAAATCCCTTTTTGCTAATCCAGGAAAGTATTATCTAATATTTTTATATTCAAATTTCAATGTTATTTAAAAAAATCCTATAATTAATTTTAGCTGTAGATTCAAGAGTTTTAGATACAGAGCAATATTTTTCAAATGAGAGGCCTACAGCTCTCTTAACTTTACTTGAAGGAATATCACCTTCTAAGAAAACACTAACTTCTATGTTTTTAAACAAAGAAGGTATTTCTCCTTCAATACGTTTACCATTAACCTCCATTTTCAAAGAAGTAGGGTTAATCTTTTGTTTACCCAAAATGGATATTACATCTATAGAGCTACAACCAGCTAAACCCATCAATAAAAGTTCCATTGGACTAATTCCCTTTACAGTTCCTTTTTCTTTAGATTTATTATCAAGGAAAACTCTGTGACCAGATTGATTAACTACTTCAAACAGGTAATCGGTATTTATTCTCTCTAATGCTATTTTCATTTCGTTTATTTTTAAAGATTTTACTTAAAATTTTTATCATTTTTTTGGTTTCAATCAAAAAAGCATCATGACCATGAATAGAATCAATTTCATGATAAAAAACATTTGCCTTTTTAGATTTTAAAAGTTTATAGGTTTCCCTATCTCTATCAGGTATAAAGTACTGGTCGGTATTAACAGCAATTATGTGAATATTTGAATTAATTTTAGAAAGTTTCTCATCAAGGTCTTTATTATCTCGAATAACATTTACTGTTGATAGAAAATGATTCATTGCCTTGTAGGCTTCAAGAGAAAATCTTTTAGATAAATTATCTCCATGATATAATAACCAGTCTTCAATAGCATATTTACCATTAGTATTCTTTTTTTCAGAAAATTTATGACAAATAGAAAATGGTGTCCTATAGCTAAGCATAGCATGAATTCTTGCATCCTGTATTGGGTTCTTAGAATTTTCAAGTAATCTCTTTTGAAGAAAAGTATTTGCAATAATCCAATCTGATGATTTCCAATCACATGCAATAGGTATCAAATTATCTGTTAAATTGTTATAAAGGCAACCTATTTCCCAGGCAATTCCTCCTCCAATAGAACCTCCAATAACTGCATATAATCTATCTATTTTTAGCTTTTTCAATCCTAAATAAAAAAGTTTTGCAATATCTCCAGTGTGAAAGTCAATGTAATTATCGAGAAAAGAATCATTATATCCATTGCCAGGAATATTAAAAGCTAGGACAGCAAAAAAATTTGTATCAATAACTTTATCCGGACCAATTATTTCACTCCACCAACCTGATTTTCCAGCAACATTAGAGTTACCTGTCAATGAATGAATTACTAAGACGACAGGAGAATTATTATAATCTTGTCCAAAATGCTGAAAATGTATATCAATATCTGAACTCACACCAGATTCTGGAGTAAATTTTGATATTTTAATTTTTTTAATGTCAGACATATAAATTTAAATTTTCTCAAGAGCCTGGTCTAAGTCATCTTTTAAATCATTTAAATCCTCAATACCTACAGAAATTCTAACTAAATCAGGAGTAACGCCAGTACTTTTTTGCTCCTCTTCATTTAATTGTGAATGAGTAGTGCTTGAAGGATGTATTATGAGTGATTTAGTATCACCTATATTTGCCAAAAGAGCGAAAATTTGAGTGTTTTCAGCTACTTTTTTAGCGCCATCATATCCTTTTTTTAACCCAAAAGTTATAATTCCACTTTTACCTTTTGGAAGATATTTAGATGCTAAATCAGAATATTTAGAAGAAGCTAGTCCAGGATAATTTACCCAGCTTACTTCATCCCTCTTTTCTAACCATTTCGCCAATTCAATTGCATTTTCTGAGTGCTTTTTCATACGAACTTCTAATGTCTCTAGACCTTGAATAACTTGAAAGCTATTTAAAGGGCTTGGAGCACTTCCCAAATCTCTAAGTCCCTCAACTCTTACCCGAGCAATAAAGGCTAATGGACCAAGGGCATCATGATATTTCAAACCATGATATGCTGGAGAAGGTTCAGTAAATTCTGGAAAATTTCCATTAGAATAATCAAAAGTTCCGGCATCAATTATTACTCCACCAAGTGTAGTTCCATTACCAGTAATGTATTTTGTTAGGGAGTGAATTACAATATTTGCCCCATATTTTATAGGATTTAAAAGTGCAGGAGTTGCAATTGTATTATCTACAATGAAGGGAACCTTAGCTTTTTTAGCATGATTGCTAATACCTTCTAAATCAATAACGTCTAATTTTGGATTTCCTAATGATTCAGCAAAAAATGCTCTCGTGTTAGGTTTAACTGCCTTAGAGAAATTATTTACATCATCAGGATCTACAAAAGTTGTGTTAATTCCAAAACGAGGTAAAGTATTACTTAACATGTTATAAGTTCCACCATAAAGGCTATTTGATGCTACAATATGATCACCAGCTTTTAATAAAGTCATAAAAGTAGTAGCTATTGCAGCAGTTCCTGACGCTGTTGCAACTGAAGCAACTCCTCCTTCAACAGAAGCAAGTCTTTGTTCGAGAACATCATTTGTTGGATTATTTAATCTGGTATAAATATACCCTGTATCAGCAAGTGAAAACAAATTAGCTGCATGGTCTGAATCATTGAAAACATATGATGTGGATTGATAAATTGGAACAGCTCGGGTTCCTTGAGTTTTTTTTACGTCATGTCCTGCATGAAGTGCATTTGTTGCTAGTTTTAAGCTCATAATTAATTTTTTTTAGTTAGTCTAATTGGGTTAAAAATTTATTTTTTTTTAAAATATTTCTCTGATTTGTTTAATATAGTCTAGTTTTTCCCATGTAAATAGTTCAACTTCCTTTTCATATTTTCTACCATCAGATAACTCAAAAGTTTTTATAATTTTTAGAGGTTCCCTACCCATATGCCCATAAGCAGCTGTTTCAAAATAAATTGGATTTCGAAGTTTTAGACGTTTCTCTATTGCATAAGGTCTCATGTCAAAAATTTGCAAAATTTTATCTGCGATTTCAGAATCAGATAAATTGTTTTTTGCAGTTCCAAAAGAATTTACATTTATCGAAGTAGGAGCGGAAATACCTATCGCATAACTTACCTGAACTAAAATTTCTTTTGCTATTCCGGCTGCAACTAAATTTTTTGCTATGTGTCTAGCGGCATAAGCTGCGCTTCTATCAACTTTACTCGGATCTTTTCCACTAAATGCTCCTCCGCCATGAGCTCCCTTACCTCCATAAGTATCAACAATTATTTTCCTGCCAGTAAGTCCGGCATCTCCATGTGGACCACCAATGACAAATTTACCTGTGGGATTAATATGATAAGTAATTTCATCATTAAACAAAGATTTAACTCTAGTATTTTCTTTTTCTATGACCCTGGGAATTAAAATATTTTTAATATCATCTTTTATTTTATTTAGCATCTTTTCATCATTCTTGTCGAACGGGTCATGTTGGGTTGAAACTACGATAGTATCAACGCACTTTGGAACTCCATTTTCATCATACTTTATGGTTACTTGAGATTTTGAATCTGGTCGTAAATATTTGATTTGATCGCATTCCTCCCTTAAACAAGACAATTCGATTAAAATCTTGTGAGATAAATCTAAGGCAAGTGGAATAAAATTTTCAGTTTCATCAGTTGCATAACCAAACATTATACCTTGATCGCCTGCACCTTGATCTTCATTTATTTCCCTGTCAACTCCCCTATTTATATCTTTTGATTGCTCATGTATTAGGGAAATTATATCACATGAGTTTCCGCTAAATTTATACTCTTCTTTAGTGTATCCAACTTTATTTATGGTTTCCCTAACAATTTTTTCTATATCTATATTAACGTTGCTTTTAACTTCTCCTGCAATGATAGATTTTCCAGTGGTGACAAGAGTTTCACATGCGACTTTAGATTTTGGATCAAAAGCTAAAAAGTTGTCTAATATAGAATCACTAATTTGATCAGCAAGTTTGTCAGGGTGACCCCCACCAACTGATTCAGATGTAAAAAAATATGCCATTTTAAGTTGCTTTAAAAGAAGAATTTGACATTAAATATTTAAAGCAACACTGCTTTAGCATTTTTTTTTGAGGTTGCAATCAGTCAAATCCTTCCTCGCTTAACGGATCAAATATATAATATTATTTTATAAAATAAAAAAAGGTTCTATTTTGTTTTGTATTCAGATAAAAAAGTTTTTATCTTCTTTCCCAAAAATAAAATTATGCATGTAGCAGTTGCTGGAAATATTGGATCAGGAAAAACTAGTTTAACAAAATTACTCTCAAAACATTATAAATTAGAAGCGCACTACGAGGATGTATCTGAAAATCCATATTTGAATGATTTTTATAATCATATGGAAAGATGGTCATTTAACCTGCAAATATATTTTCTTAACAGTCGATTTAGACAATTACTCACGTTTAAAGGAAGTAAAAAAAATTTTATTCAGGATAGAACAATCTATGAAGATGCATACATTTTTGCTCCCAATTTAAATTCAATGGGATTAATGAATAAAACAGATTATAATAATTATAAAAATCTTTTCGAATTAATTGAATCACTTATAAAAGGCCCTGATTTACTAATTTACTTAAGAAGTGGCATCCCAAATCTTGTTAATAAAATTCACAAAAGAGGAAGGGATTATGAAACTTCTATTAGCATTGACTATTTAAGTCGTTTAAATGAACGTTATGAAGCATGGATTTCAACCTATGATAAAAGCAAACTGATAGTTATTGATGTTGATGAAATTGATTTTGTAGAAAAGAAGAAAGATCTCAAAATTGTTTTGGAAAAACTTAATCCAATTTTAAGTAAACTGACTTAAATTTTTGTCCGCAGCACATAATTAACTGTCTCATAAATAAAAATATTTTTATTAATCTTATTTGAGATTAGATATTATATTTGCCGTAAAATAAAAACAATATCATGGACAACATCTTATATTTTATACCAGTCACCGGTATAATTGCATTAATATACGTATACATTAAAAATCGTTGGGTTTCATCAAAGGAAGTAGGAAATGCCAAGATGGCCAAAATCGCAAAAAATATTGCTGATGGAGCAATGGCTTTTCTGAAAGCTGAATATAAAATTTTATCAATTTTTGTAATTCTTACCTCAGTTCTCTTAGCAATTAAGGGAATTAATGAAGGAACAAGTTGGCTGGTATCTTTATCATTTATTATTGGTGCTGGATGTTCGGGTCTCGCTGGATTTATTGGAATGAAAGTTGCTACTAAAGCAAATGTTAGAACTACCAACGCAGCTCAAAAGTCTTTGGGGAAAGCTCTAGAAATTGCTTTTTCTGGGGGCTCTGTCATGGGAATGGGTGTTGTTGGATTAGGTGTTTTGGGTATTAGCTCACTTTTCTTGGTTTACATGGAATTGTTTGATAGTATTGACACCGTAATTAAAGTAATATCTGGATTTTCCTTAGGAGCGTCTTCTATCGCTCTTTTTGCTCGAGTTGGCGGGGGAATTTATACAAAAGCAGCAGATGTTGGAGCTGATCTTGTTGGTAAAGTTGAGGCAGGTATCCCTGAGGATCACCCTCTAAACCCTGCAACAATTGCTGATAATGTTGGAGACAACGTGGGAGATGTAGCAGGAATGGGAGCTGATCTTTTTGAGTCATTTGTTGGGTCAATAATTGGTGCAATGGTTCTTGGAGCTGCTTTTCTAAACCTTTCAGAATTTCAAGGCAATGAAATAAATGCTGTAATCTTGCCTCTTTTCATCGCTGGAGCTGGAATAATTATGTCAATAATTGGAACCTTTTTTGTTAGGGTTAAAGAAGGAGGAAATCCTCATACTGCATTAAATATTGGTGAATTTAGCTCAGCAATTTTAATGATAATTATAACTTATTTACTAATCCATTTTTTATTACCTGAAACATGGGAGTATAATGATTTTATCTACTCGGCAAATGGTGTTTTTTATGCAACAATTTCAGGATTAATTGTTGGATTGGGAGTTGGGAAAATAACAGAATACTATACTGCTACTGGGAAGAATCCAGTTATGTCAATTGTCAGACAATCTGAAACAGGACCAGCTACAACAATTATTTCAGGTCTAGGAGTTGGGATGATTTCTACTGCAGTTCCAATAATTCTTATTTGCATTGCGATTATAACTTCATATTCTTTTGCAGGTTTATATGGAATAGCAATTGCTGCAGTTGGAATGCTTGCCAATACTGGGATTCAGCTTGCAGTTGATGCATATGGCCCAATTTCAGACAATGCTGGGGGTATTGCTGAAATGGCTGAACTCCCCGCAGAAGTTAGAGAAAGAACTGATAAATTAGATGCTGTGGGAAATACCACTGCAGCAATTGGTAAAGGATTTGCAATTGCTTCAGCTGCTCTTACTGCCTTAGCACTATTTGCTGCGTTTATGCAAACTGCAGAGATAACTTCTATTGATATTTCAAACCCTATAGTTATGACAGGACTTTTACTTGGAGCAATGCTTCCATTTGTTTTTTCTGCTTTGTCTATGAATGCAGTTGGAAAGGCTGCCATGAGTATGATTGAAGAAGTTAGAAGACAGTTTAATGAATTACCAAAACTTAAAGCTGCTCTTGCAATAATGAAAAAATATAATTCAGATCTTTCAAAAGCATCTAAATCAGATATTAAAATATTCAATGATGCTGACGGAATTGCAGAATATAGTAAATGTGTTGAAATTTCAACCAAAGCAGCACTAAGAGAAATGATTTTGCCAGGTGTTATGGCTATTTTTGTTCCTGTAATTATAGGGTTTTTAGGGGGTGCAGAAATGCTAGGAGGTCTTTTGGCAGGTGTTACTTCTAGTGGAGTGCTTATGGCTATTTTTCAATCTAATGCTGGTGGTGCATGGGATAACGCAAAAAAAATGATTGAAGAAGATGGTCGAAAAGGTTCAGAGGCTCATAAAGCAGCTGTTGTTGGAGATACTGTTGGAGATCCTTTTAAAGACACATCAGGTCCCTCTTTAAATATATTGCTTAAATTAATATCTGTTGTAGCACTAGTTATAGCTCCATTATTATAAATAACAAGATTGATAAATTTAAGATTGATTTAGATATAAAGAACCTTTTTAATTGCTTTTACAACGTCATCTGCATTTGGTAGCCACTCGGAAAGCAAAGTTGGTGAATAAGGTGCTGGTGTATCAGCTGTATTTATTTTTTCAATAGGAGCATCGAGATAATCAAAAATATGACTTTGAACTTGATAAGTTATCTCAGTAGAAATATTTCCAAAAGGCCAAGATTCCTCTAAAATAACTAATCTATTTGTCTTCTTAACAGATTCGAAAATAGTTTGATAATCCATAGGTCTAATTGTTCTTAAATCTATAATTTCACATTCAATATTTTCCTTCTCAAGGATTTCAGAAGCTTTATAAGCTTCTTTAATAATCTTACCAAATGATACAATTGTTACATCTTTGCCAGTTTTTTTTATATCAGCAACTCCTATAGGGATTATATATTCTCCTTCTGGAATTTCTCCTTTATCTCCATACATCTGCTCGGATTCCATAAATATGACTGGATCATTATCTCTTATCGCAGATTTTAATAAGCCCTTTGCATCATATGGGTTTGAAGGAACAATCACTTTTAAACCTGGGCAATTTGCAAACCAACTTTCAAAAGCTTGAGAATGAGTAGCTCCAAGTTGCCCAGCAGATCCAGTAGGTCCTCTAAAAACTATTGGGCATGGAAATTGACCTCCTGACATTATTCTTATTTTAGAAGCATTATTAATTATTTGATCTATTCCAACCAATGCAAAATTAAATGTCATAAATTCTATGATAGGTCTATTACCTGTCATTGTGGATCCAACACCTATGCCTGAAAAACCTAATTCTGAAATGGGAGTATCAATAACGCGTTTATCTCCAAATTCATCTAACATTCCCTTTGAAGCCTTATAAGCGCCATTGTATTCAGCAACTTCTTCTCCCATAAGATATACTGACTCATCAAGCCGCATTTCTTCTGACATTGCTTCAGCTATAGCCTCTCTAAACTGTACTGTTTTCATTGATTCAAATATTGTACAAATTTACATCAAATCGAATTTACGAAGCTTTTAATTATAAATTTTTTTGAATTAAACAATTATTTAATATTTAGAATATTTAATTAAGATGTTTTTTTTAATTTGCTAAAGGAATTACATGAAACTAATTCAGTTAGAAATAAAGGCGCTTTCATACACTGAAACTCAAACAGGGGCCTATGCTATGATCTTAAATGAAGTAGGAGGAGATCGAAAGCTTCCAATAATTATTGGAGGTTTTGAAGCTCAATCAATTGCTATTGCTCTTGATGG
>CETH01136769.1_pt1 | contig 11757 bp, 12 predicted proteins | sample 361461 | NCBI WGS metagenome assembly CETH01 (sample SAMEA2622695, study PRJEB7988) | marine metagenome | isolation source: saline water (ENVO:00002010), including
TGAAGCCAGTTCCTTTGTAAAAGAATTACTCTCTTGATCTATAAGAGTTTGGTAACTCTTTTTCTTTTGTATATCTTTCTGTTAACTCTTCGTATCTATTTGATAGATCTTGGTCTTCACCATCTATAAGTACATGCTCCACATTAGACATTAATTCTAGTGGGTCTCCATCCCAAATTGTTAGATCTGCATCATATCCTGGTGCAATGTAACCTACATCAACTAAACCAAATATATCAGCAGTATTAGAAGTAATTGATCTCATTGCTGTAGCATAGTCAAGCCCCATAGCTACTGCATTACCTGCAGATTGAGTTGCAAGGTAAGCATTATGTGAGCCTGCTCCTTGAGAGTAGTAAAAGGCCATTTTTACTCCAGCTTCATCTAATCTGATGACATTTTGATAAGTTGAATTTAATGAATCAAATGAACCTGGAATATTATCCAAAGGATCTAAAATTACTGCGACTCCAGCTCTAGCAATTTCATCGGCAACCATGTGAGCTTCCGCTGCTCCCCAAAGAATTAAATCTATTTGTTGATTGTCAGCAAATTTTAAGATATTCAGAATGTCTGTAGCTTTACTAACTCTTACTATTAATGGCATCTCGCCATCTAGAACTCTGTTAATAGCTTTAAAATCCCTTCGAGTGAATTTATATTCATTAGTTGTACCAATCATAAATTGTGTCATATCCGCATAATTATCATCTTTATTCGTTCGCACATAATTAAAAAGATCTTCCATAAAATGTAACTGCGCTGCTCTGGAATCTCCATATGATTCACCATAACTAGTTACAAGGCCTAACGGTCCTTGTTTCTTTTGTTTATAGCCATCATTTATCTTTGTATAAGTTAATAATCCTGAGAAGTAGCCTGATGCTCCTGGCACATGGATGGTCGATGAGACTCCTTTTGCTCTATTCAGTCTAACTGCTTGTGAAAAAGGGTTATATGCTTTGCTTGGATCAAAACCTGCATTGTAGATATCTGATGAAGTGTCATTCGTTTGAGGTAATGCTCCTATCTCAAGAAGCCCTAGGGAAGAGAATACAATTAAACCAGGAGTGACGTATTTTCCGTCTGCATTAATAATGTTTTCAACTTCAGCATCTGAAATATAATCCTCCACTAAAATAATCTTTCCTTTGTCGATGAGAATATCTTTTTTCTCAACACTACCATCAGGTAAATGAGTGAATCCACCTTTAATCAAATATTCGCCCTCAGAATCTGCAAAGATAATGAATGGAAGTAATAATAATAATCTAATTAGTTTCATTAGTTGCTCTCCCATTCTTTAATCCCTAAGTCAAAATCTGTATGAGGCATAAAATCTGTTGCTCTATCAAATACTAATGCACCATCTATAAAAACTTGATCTGCTTTTGAATAGACACTAAATGGATTTCCACTCCAAATAACAACATCAGCATCTTTTCCAGTTTCTAATGTTCCAGTTTGATCTAAAATTCCTAAAGACTTGGCCGGATTTTTTGTTATCCATGTCATAGCACGGCCCTCTGATATATCAAATCCTGCTCTTCTTCCTGCAGCAAGTGCTTTAGCAGCTTCTTGATTAAGTCTTTGAATACCACTGGCGCTATCTGAATGGACAATAGCACAACCTTTTCCATCTCTAGCTTGATCGACAATAGCAATATTTGCTATGGACATGTCATAGGCTTCATGCTTAAAACCCCACCAATCAGCCCATAATGCAGCACATATACCTTCATCAGCAAGCAAATCTGCAATCTTGTAAGCTTCAACGCCATGATGAAAAGTTGATACTGAATAACCAAACTCTTGTGAGATATTTATCATTGTTGCCATCTCATCGGCTCTGTAACAGTGATTATGTACAAGAATTTTACCGTCTAATACGCCTACTAAAGTTTCATTTCTTAAGTCTCTAATACTAGGGTCTTCTTCTAATCTTCTTCTATGCTCTTCTGCACCTATCCATGCATTTCTGTAACCAGCAACATTTCCCATTCTAGTAGATGGGCCGCTAGAACTGTAAACTCTTTTAGGGTTTTCTCCACAAGCCATTTTAAGAGAATGTGGAGCTCCAGGAAATTTCATATCTGGAACTGTATTTGCAGACACATTTTTTAAAGTTACGCCTCTACCACCAAACAAATTAGCAGAACCTGGTAGAACATGAAAGGTAGTGACACCTCCAGCCAAAGCTAGTTTGTATTGTGGATCCTGTGACCAAACACTATGTTCTGCCCATACTTCAGCAGTTACCGGACTTGTTGCTTCATTACCATCGCTACTTGTTCTCACGCCTGGAGCTGGATACACACCCATATGAGAGTGGTTATCAATTATTCCCGGTGTAACAAATTTTCCAGTACCATCAATTTCAACTGCTCCTTCTACAAGTAAATTAGAGCCTATATTCTGTATTTCACCATTTGAAAAATGGACATCATAATTTTGAAATTTATTTCCATTACCATCAAAAACTGTTGCATTTCTTATTACAATGTTTTCAGAAGTTAAAGGAACATATGTTGAAGCATATGTTCCATGTATATTTTCATCGAAATTTGTTACTGAACCTTCTGCTTTTGGAGTTGATGAACTTCCTTCTTCAGCACATCCATAAAGGATTAATGTTAGTAACATAAGAAGTAATTTTCGTATCATGTATTTATCCCTTGAATGTATAATAGTAAACAACAAATCTATCTATGCAAAGAAAAGAAAAGCGTAATAATAATCAGTTAAGAGACATAAGCATAATGCCAGATTTTAATATTCATGCAGAAGGATCTGCATTAATTAAATTTGGAAATACGCATGTTATCTGTAATGCAACAATTGAAAACACCACTCCTCGATGGATGCAGAATGAAAAAAGCGGTTGGGTAACTGCTGAATATGGAATGTTACCAAGATCTACTAATGAAAGAATGAACAGAGAAGCAAATAGAGGAAAACAATCTGGAAGGACAATGGAGATTCAACGCCTTATAGGCAGATCACTTCGTCAAGCGGTAAATCTAAATAAATTGACTGGCTACACAATTACTATTGATTGTGATGTTATTCAGGCAGATGGTGGAACAAGGACTGCATCAATTACAGGTGGCATGGTTGCTCTTCACAAAGCATTACAAAAAATAAAAAAAGATGATGCCATAAAAGATCTTGTGGCTGCTGTAAGCGTTGGAATATGTGAAGATAAACTGCTATTAGATTTGGATTATGACGAAGATAGCAATGCACAATGTGATGTCAATATAGTAATGAATGAAAAGTTAGAATTAATAGAAGTTCAAGGAACAGGAGAAGAAAAAGCTTTTAGTAAAGAACAATTTAAAGATTTAGTTGATCTAGCAGAAAACGGATTGAAAGATTTATTTGTACTACAAAAAAAAGTTATTAATAACAGGTGAAAGACTACCAAGAAAAATTTCTAAGCTTAGCTATTGAATCAGGCGCATTCAAGCTTGGAGACTTTACCCTCAAATCTGGCAGACAAAGCCCCTATTTTTTTAATGCTGCATCTTTTCTAGAGTATGGCCACCTAAATCAATTAGCTGAAGTCATGGCAGAGAAAATTGCGGTTTCTGAAATTTCATTTGATATTATTTTTGGTCCAGCATATAAAGGAATTTTTTTAGCATCAGTTTTAGCAACAAAACTAAATAAACCTCTCTGCTTTAACAGAAAAGAAGAGAAAGATCATGGTGAAGGAGGATCTTTAATAGGAGCAAAACCAGCAGGCAAAGTATTAATAGTTGATGATGTAATTTCTTCAGGCTTAGCAATAAGAGAGGCTCTTAATATGCTTAAACCTTACGATGTTGAAATTGTTGGTGCATTTGTGACTCTAGATAGACAAGAAAAAAGTCAAAAATCAGATTTAATGGCTTCTGCGGAATTAAAAGCAGAAGGTATTGATGTATTCACAATCATTTCTTTAGATAACTTATTGGATGCAGAAGATATCATAAATGAAGATGATCTTCATAAGATAAAAGATTATCGAAAAAGATTTAGAGGTAAAGATGTCTAAAATAGTTGGTGTAATTAGAGAGGTCATAATTATGGGAGATACAAAAGAGATTCTAGTTGAAATTAATGAAGATTTTGCTGATTCTTTAGCTGAAAATATGGAAATTTTAATCAATGGTCATAATACTGCCATAAAAGATGTAAATGAAAATAGGTTCAGGACTAATTTAACTTCCGTAATGCTGGAATCAGAAGAACTTGATAGTTTAATGTATGGCTCTAAAGTGAATATTGCACTTCACGAGTCTAAATAAAAAAGTTTAAATCTTCCTAAGAAATAAGGCCTAATAATGCCGCTCTAATGTAAAGCCCATTTTCAACTTGTGTGGAAATAAGTGACTTTTTTGATGTGGCAACAGCATTGGAAATCTCTAGATCAATATTAATTGGTCCAGGATGCATAACTGAACCAGTAAATTTAGTTTTTTCAATAAAAGATTCATTGATTTGGTACATAGACTTAAAAAAATCCATATCTATATTTTCATTATCTTTTAGTCTTTCATTTTTCACTCTAATTACATAGAGGATATCTCTATCTTCCATGCATCCAGCTTTGATATCACTGAATGATGGAGATAAATTATTATCTAGCAATTCTTTTGGTCCATAAAATTGAATATCAGTACATCCAAGACTATTCAAGAGAGTCATTTGTGATTCAATAATGCGGCAATGCTTAATATCGCCAATAGCTGCAACTTTTAATTTACTGAGATCTTCACATTTTTCTTTCATAGTATATACATCAAGTAAAGCTTGAGATGGATGAGCATGACTTCCATCACCTGCATTAATGAAGAATATATTTGATGGCAGTAATTCTGCTATTTTCAGAGAAATCTTATCTTCAGGATGTCTAATAATAAAACCATCTACCTTTAATGCCAATAATGTTTTGATTGTATCTGCCAGTGTTTCACCTTTTTCGATAGAAGAGGTTGAAGGAGAAAAGTCTAATATCTTAAATCCTAAAGCTTTTGCAGCATGTTCAAATGATAATTTTGTTCTGGTGCTTGGCTCCCAGAATAAAAGACAAATCGTTTTACCCTCTCCTATTTGTTTAATATTTGGCCAAGAGTCTTTAATTTCTGCTGTAAGATTAAATAAATTTTCTAAAAAATTCTTATCTAGACTTTCAACAGTAGAGATTTTATTCATGCTAGTTGCCTTTCAATGTTAGTTACTGTTTTATTATTTTTTAGCTGGGTCTTGATCAATTCTAAATGCTCATTATCCCTTACAATCATTTTTGCTGTTAATTCAGTGAAATTTTCATCTAGCATTTTTGTTGCAACTGATTGTATATTTGAGTCATTTTTTGAAATTATTTTAGATATATCTGCAAGAGCTCCTGGCTCATTTTTAAGTGTAAGAGTAAGTGAAGTTAAAAATTCAGAGTCTTCTGCTTTTTCCCATAAGACATGTGAACATTTGCCAGGTTTATTTAAGAAATTCTTCAGATTTTGGCATTCATTCCTGTGAATAGTTATTCCTGACTCATTATGCACTGCTAAACATGGATCTCCTGATATAGGATAACAACACTCAGGAAATTTAATTGCACCATATTCTTTTGATGAACCAATTGTTAATTGTGATACAGATTGACTCTTACGGTTTGATTTTTTTAAGCTTTCAGTGAAACTTTGAGATACGATATTACTGGCTTTTCTTCCAGAGCCTATATCAACTAGGAGTTGATTTAATGTTCTAACTCCTAACATGTCAAAAACACCTTTCATTTTTTCAGCTGGATATTCTTTAAGCTGAATTCCAGATTCTTCTAAAGACCCTTCTAATAAATCCTTACCAAGTATTCTTGCATCACTTATTTTTATTTTTTTTAATTCTTTTTTAATTTCTGTAATTGCTCTTGATGAGGCTACAAAATTTAACCAAGCAGGATTTACAGTCTTTTTTTTGCTTTTAATAATTTCTACTGTTTGTCCACTATTTAAGGTTGTAGACAAGGGGACTAACTTTTTGTCTACCTCACAAGATAAACAGAAGTTTCCCAGTGAGGTATGAACCGCATATGCATAGTCGACTGGAGTGGAGCCTCTTTTTAGAGAAAATATTCTTCCATCAGGAGAGAATACATAAACTTCTTTTCCTTTTAAGTCGGTTTTTAAGCTTTCCATGAACTCAACAGATGATGAAGATCTATTGTTAGTATCAATTAATCTTTGAACTAATTGCCTTGATTTAGACTGTATCAAATCATCACTCACTTTTGTTTTGTAGAGTCCATGAGACGCAATTCCATAACTAGCAAAAGTTTCCATTGCAGATGTTTGAATCTGCACCTCCATAGGAACGCCATCAAATGTCATAACTACAGTATGAAGTGCTTGATAGCCATTCATTTTTGGCACTGCAATGTAATCTTTAAATTTTCCAGTAATAGGAGTAAAAATATTATGAATTAAGCCTAAAGCTTTGTAACAATCTTCTCCATTAGAAACTAGAACTCTAAAACCAAAAACATCATATATGTCCGCAAATGAAAACTTTTTCTTTTTTATTTTTTGATAAATGCTAAAGACTCTTTTTTCTCTTCCTGTAATTTTTGCTTCAATGCCACTATTTTTAAATTTAGTATTTAAAGACCTTTTAACTCTAGAAATCAAAGTTTTTTTATCTAAATTATTTTTTTCTAAGGCTTCTTTGATTAAATCATATCTTCTCGGATGTAAATTTTTAAACGAGCAATCCTCTAATTCAGTTGCCATCTTATGCATTCCTATCTGGTGTGCTAGGGGTACGTATAAATCAAATGTTTCTCTACATTTTTTTACTTGCTTTTCTCTTGGCAGATGTTCGATAGTCTTTAGATTATGTAATCTATCAGCTAATTTAATTATTACAACTCTTACGTCTTCAGCAGTAGCTAAAGCCATTTTTTGAAAATGCTCAGCTTGACTTTGATCTTTCATTTTTTCGTCTAGTTGAAGTAGCTTTGTAACACCATCTACTAATTGACTTACATTTTTTCCAAATTTCTTTCTTACATCAGATAAAGGTATGTTGCAGTCTTCAACAACATCATGCAATAAACCAGCTATTATGGTGTCGGCATCCATTTTTAATGAGACTAAAATTAGTCCTACATTAATTGGATGTGTAATAAATGGCTCACCACTTTTTCTAAATTGGCCTTCATGTGCTTGGTTTGCAAAATCAATTGCTAGTTTAATCTTCTTAGTTGCAGCTGGATTAAGATATGATTTAGTTAAAAGATCTAAATTTTCACTTAGTTGTGAGTTTTCTGGTTTTTTAAAAAAGTTTAAAGATTCAAACAAAAAATAACCTACCCTTCATCTTCATTTTCAAGAGAAACTTCATCAGTGTCATCATCATCGCTGGGAGGTACGTAGTCCTCATCCAAAACACCATCAGCTATTTCTCGCAATGCGATTATAGTAGGTTTGTCGTTTTCAGGATCAACCAAAGGCTCAGCACTTGTCGATATTAAATCTCGTGCTCTTTCTGCTGCTTTGAGAACAAGGTCAAATCTACTTTCGACCTTCTCAAGACAATCATCTACTGTAATTCTAGCCATGTGTTTCTCTGAAGATGATATTTAAAAGGTTTTTAAGCGCTGTTTCAAGTGAATTATTAATAATTTGATGTTTAAATTCAGATGATTTATCCATTTCTAATTTTGCTCCTTCGATTCTCTTGGCTATAACCTCCTTAGAATCTAGACCTCTATCTAGTAATCTTTTGTGTAACTCCTCTATTGAGGGCGGAGATATAAAAATGCTTTGAGCATTAGGATAAGCCTTTAAAATTTCTATTGCACCTTGCCAATCGATTTCCAATAGTACTTTATAACCATCTTTTAAATTTCCATCTATTGCCTTAGATGGAGTTCCATATAAATTTCCATGCACTAATGCATGTTCAACATATACACCTTTCGCGATATTAGATTTAAATTCATTTTCATTTATAAAGAGGTAATCAATTCCATCAATCTCTCCCTTCCTTGGTTTTCGTGTTGTGTGCGATACGGATATAAAAACTTTTTCATTATTTTTTTCTGCATATTCAAGAGTATTTTTAATCAAGGTTGTTTTTCCTGCCCCAGATGGAGCAGTTATAATAAATAGGTTTTTGGCTAATCTATTCGACATTTTGTGCGTGCTCCTTAACCATCTCAATTAGACTTTTTAATTCAACAGATTCGTTTTTGATTTCAGCAATTAAAGCTTTTGAACTTATAGTGTTTGTTTCTCTTTGCATTTCTTGTGTATAGAAATCTAATTTTTTTCCAATTGCTTTGTTTGATCTAATAAGCTTTGCAACAAGACTAAGATGAGAAATAAATCTAACAATTTCCTCATTTATATCGCTCTTATTTAGAATGGCAAATGCTTCGGAAAAATTCATATCTTTTTTATCTATATTAAGTGCTGTATTAAATCTTTTTAATTTATTGTGAATCTGTTTTGTATTAATTTTTTCCATTTTTTTAATAGATTTTATTGAAATATTCATGCTCTCAACTAGCCTTTCTAAATCTGCTTTAGTCGCTTTACCTTCTATTTCTCTTGTTTTCCTTAATCTGACTAAAGACCTTTTAACTAAATCTCTTAATGATGCATTCTTGAGAACATAATCTTTTTGTATTGAATCTCTAATTTTTAGCAGCTCAGAATATGTAGATAAAGCAACTTCAAATCCATGTTTTTTTATTCTTTTTTCATTATCTTTAACAAGTTTAAGAAAATCATCAGATATTCTTAACTGTTCTTTAGGGGGGGCAGTAAAAAAAACATCGATGTCGATTTTTCCTCTGGTAAAATTTTTCTTGATATAGTCTCTGATCCAGCCTTCATGACTCTTGAGATTGACTGGAAGTTTTATATTTATTTCTAAGAATCTACTATTCAGTGATTTTGATATACATTTAAATTCAATATCATCTTTTATTAGTGTAGATTCACTGAAACCTGTCATACTGCGCATAAAAAATTTGAACTCCTCCAAAATTAAAATCAGACATATATATAATAAATACATATGTCCTCAGATCAAAAGATTGATGCCTCTGCATTATTAGTCACAACCATTAGAGGTGTTGGAGAAAAACTATCTGAATCCCTTCAAAGACTAGGTATTAAAACAGTAGAGGATTTGTTATTTCATTTTCCGATAGGTTACCAGGACAGAACAGAACTAAAACAAATAGCAGGTCTTTTGCCTGATGAAGATTTTGTTATTCGTGGTCATGTTGAAAAAGTCTCTCAGACATTTGTGCCAAGAAAAATGTTATTGGTTAAATTAAAAGACAATACTGGCCATATTTATATTAGATTTTTTTATTACTTCCCAGGTTTAAGAAGTATTTTTAAGGAAGGAGTCGAATTACAAATTTCTGGTAAAGGAAGGTTAGGTAGATACGGCTTAGAAACTATACATCCCGAATACGAAGTCGTTACAAATAAAGATTTTGAACCTCAGATACTACCGCGCTATTCTCTAACTAAAGGAATAACCCATCAGAAAGTTAGAAAATTAGTACTAGAAGCAATTAATTTATTAAAAGAAAATAAGGTAGAGATTCCAGATTATTTGCCAAGTGATAAATTAGATTCACTAAATAAATCGATTATTGATATTCATAGCCCTGATCCTGATAGTGATATCAATGATTATTTAATTGGTGGAGAATCAGCAGCAAGAAAAAGGATTGGTTTAGAAGAAATAATAGCTAATAAAATTAGCTATCTATCGATAAAAGAACAAAATAAAAATAGAATTGCAGCTAAATTTAAAGATAGTTCATTAGCCAAAAATATACTTAATAATCTTCCTTTTGAGTTAACAAATGATCAAAAGAACGCATATAGTGAGATCTCTAAAGATTTAGCACTTGGATCTCCAATGCTTAGACTTCTCCAAGGTGATGTAGGATCTGGTAAAACCATTGTAGCTGCCTTAATTGCTGCAAATATCGTTGCAGATAACAAACAAGTAGCTATTCTTGCTCCTACAACCATCTTAGCTAATCAACACTACCAAAATTTTGTTGATTGGTTTGGCGGAAATGAAGAAGTGGAAATACTTACATCAAAAATTACCACTAAAGAAAAAAAGGTTAAATGTGAAAAAATCTTAACTGGAAAAGCCAAAATAATAATAGGTACACATGCGGTTTTTCAAGATGATATTTCTTATAAAAATTTATCTTTAGTAATTTATGATGAGCAGCATAGGTTTGGAGTTAGTCAAAGATTAAGATTAAAGGAGAAGGCTAATGAGTATCCTCATCAATTATTGCTATCTGCTACTCCTATCCCTAGAACTATGGCAATGAGTGTTTTAGCAGGCTTAGATATTTCAACAATACGGTCTCTACCGCCAAACAGACGATCCATAGTCACTAGCACGCTACCAAATAATAGGAGGGATGCACTAATTAAAAGAATAAAAAGTGCTATATGTAATAATTCGCAAGTTTATTGGGTCTGTCCCCTAATTGATGAAAGTGAAAGTGAATTAATTGGTTTAGAAGATTTAGAAAAAATTCTAAGTAAAGAATTTAATAAAGATGATTATGAGATTATTCATGGAAAAATGAAGGATGCTGACAAACAGAAAATACTTGAAAACTTCAAGAATAAAAAAACAAAAATCTTATTAGCAACAACTGTAATTGAAGTTGGTATAGATGTTCCAGATGCCAATATTATGGTAATTGAAAATGCTGAAAGATTTGGATTAGCCCAATTACATCAATTAAGAGGAAGAGTAGGTCGTGGCACAAAGGAAAGTTTCTGCATCTTAATGCATAGTAATAATTTAACTGAATTGGCAGAACAAAGATTAAAGATTATTACTGGGATATCTGATGGATTTATTATTGCTGAAGAAGATTTGAAACTTAGAGGCCCAGGAGATATTCTTGGATTATCCCAAACAGGGTTGCCAAGCTTTACTTTCTTCGATCTTCTGGCCAATAAAGAACTCCAAGCAGAAGCAGACAGATTAGCTAATGTCGTGGTTAAAATGCCAAATGAAAAGCAGAAGAAAATAGTTGAAAGATGGTTTCCAGCACATCTAGAGTTATCAGATGTTTAAGTCATTAATTAACAAACCTAGCAACTATGATATGCACTCATTTATTTTCTGAGCTTCTTGTACAGCTTCTAATTGCCCTTTAATACTAGCAAGTTGTGCTGCTGATTCAGCATTTCCGTCCATAAATAATATTGCTGGTGTGAATAATACCCATGCTATAAGTTCTGCATTTTTATCTGAACTATATTCCTGATCAACTAATGCTCCAAGAACCTCAGCCTCTCTGATAAGACTTGACTGTTCTGTTGCAAGTGCCTTACAGTCCATTTTTAAATATGGAGCAATAGAAACTCTTGTAGAGCTAACTTCTGATGCTTTTTGTGCAGATGAACAGCTTGCTATGATTGCTAAACTTAAAATAATTAAAAAATTTTTCATAAGATCTTTCAAAATAAAGTATATACGTAAACTTAATCTTTTGGGTCTTTAATTAGTGGAGTCCCATCATCTAATTCACCAATAATATCTTTTTCTGATATGTAGCCCTCTCCATAGTAGAGTATTTCTTCTTTTTGATCAGGAAATTCATTTTTGTTCTTTGCCAAGTATGCATAGTTTACAAATTTTACCTTATTAAATTTTTCATGTAATTGTCTTATTCGTTTTAGGTTTCTTCCCATTCCAAAA
>CETH01044233.1_pt1 | contig 11750 bp, 14 predicted proteins | sample 361461 | NCBI WGS metagenome assembly CETH01 (sample SAMEA2622695, study PRJEB7988) | marine metagenome | isolation source: saline water (ENVO:00002010), including
CTGCAAAAATTAGAGACGAAATAAGAAAATTAGAGACAAATGAGCTTGAAATTAATTTAAATCCAAAAATTTCACAGTACAATTTAAAGAAAAAGGTATACCCTCAAGGCAGGTCAAAAATGGGGATGCCGGGCACTAAACCAAGAAAATCTATAAAAAAATGGAAGCCAAAAAAATAATTTTAACTGGTGGTGCTACTAGAATTGGTTCGGCTATAGCCAAAAGTTTAGCTGGATATGACGTTAATATAATAATCCATTTTAACAAATCAAAAAAATCGGCCCAAAAATTAAAGGCAGAACTAGAAGAAATGGGTAGTAAAATTTATTTAATAAAAGCAGACTTGAGCAAGATTAATCAGTTAAAAAAAATAGTCCCGTTTGCCCATAAAAAAATGAAAGGTATAGACTGCCTTATTAATAATGCATCTTTGTTTGAAAAAGACGATTTAGAAAACTTTAATGATAAAAGTTTTTCAAAACATTTAGATATAAATTTAAAAGCTCCTGCATTTTTAATTAAAGATTTTAAAAAATATGTGAAAAATAAAGAAGCAAACATTATAAATATTATTGATCAAAGAGTAAAAAAACTTACCCCTTTCTTTTTTTCATATACTTTGAGTAAAGCTGCGCTTGCAACACTCACAACTACAGCCGCTATGAAACTTGCTCCCAATATTAGAGTAAATGGGATTTCACCAGGTCCAACTTTAAAAAACAAAAGGCAATCGGAAAAACATTTTAGATCTCAATGGAAATCTACAATTCTTCAAAAGCAAGTTGATGTTAATGATATATGTGCGTCAGTTAAATATTTTTTAGAAAATAACAGTATTACAGGTCAAATAGTTAGTGTAGATAGTGGCCAAAGCTTAGCGTGGAAAACACCTGATATAATCAACTCAAAAGAATGAAAATAATTAAATTTAGACAAAAAAAAATTTATAGTTATAAAAGAAAAGTTTTAATAAAGGATCTGGTATTAAAGATTCTTGTAGGAATTCACAATTTTGAAAAAAAGAAAAAACAAAGAGTTAAATTTAATTTGGTTATACATATTGATCAAAATCTTATTCCAAATGATAAAGATTTAAAAAGTATCGTAAACTATGAACAAATAATTAAAACTATTAAAAAAATTACCAATAGAAAGCATTATCCGCTCCTTGAAACTTTGGCAGAAAAGATATTCTCAAAGCTTTTTGAGAATTTTAGAATAAAAAAAATTCTTTTAAGAATTGAAAAATTAGATGTTATTAAGAATACTACTTCTGTAGGAATAGAGTTAGAAAAAACGAGATTAAATGAGCATTGAAAAAGGTAAAGAAATAATTCGAAAAAAAATTGTAAATCTCACAAATAATCCTGGGGTTTACAGAATGTTGAGTGAAAAAAATGAAATTCTTTACGTTGGAAAAGCAAAAAATATTCCAAATCGACTAAAAAGTTATGTTTCTGAAAGCCACTTGCCTATTAGGACAGAGAGGATGTTATCTTTAACCAGAAAACTTGAAACAACGACTACATCTAATGAGAGTGAAGCGCTCTTATTAGAGGCCAATCTTATAAAAAAACATAAACCAAGATTTAATATATTGTTAAGAGACGACAAATCATTTCCATACATATTTATCGGAGAAAAAGATAAGTGGCCGCAATTAACTAAATTAAGAGGAAAAAAAAATCGAGTTGGTTATTACTTTGGTCCATTTGCATCTGTAGGTTCTGCAAATTGGACTATAAAGATTTTACAGAAGATATTTTTATTAAGAGTTTGTGACGATACTGTTTTTAGAAATAGAGATAGAGCATGTATTTTATATCAAATAAGAAGATGTTCTGCGCCTTGCGTAGGAAAAATTGAAGAAACTAAATACAAATATCTGGTTAGAGATGCAGTAGATTTTATTTCTGGAAAATCACAAAGAATACAAAAAAATCTTTCAGAAGAAATGGAAAAGGCCAGTGATGATTTAGATTATGAAAAAGCTGCAGTACTTAGAGATAGAATAAAAGCACTTACCCAAATTCAGTCCTCTCAAAAAATAAATCAAACAAATCTAAAAGAAGCTGATGTAATTTCAATATTTAAAGAGTCTGGCAAAACTTGTGTTCAAGTTTTCTTTTTTAGATCAAAACAGAACTGGGGTAATCAAGCTTATTTTCCAAAGCATGATCCAGATGAAAAAGAAGAAAAAATTTTATCCTCTTTTCTGGGACAATTTTACGAAAATAAAAGTATGCCAAAACTTGTTCTTTTAAATATAGAAATTGAGGATAAAAATTTGTTAGAAAAAACTTTTTCCCATAGAGAAAAAAAAGAAATAATTATTAAAGTGGCTAAAACAAAAGATGAGAAAATTGTTACAAAAATGGCTGAAAAAAATGCCAAACAGGCTTTAACACAGAAAATTTTAGAAACTGAGAGCAATTCAAAGTTAATAGAGAACCTTGCAGATAAATTTAATCTTAAATTTAATGTAAACACAATCGAAGTTTATGATAACAGTCACGTACAAGGTTCCGACTCTGTTGGGGCACTTATCACTTTTGGTGAAGAAGGATTTGTTAAAAAAAGATACAGAAAATTTAATATTAAATCACAAGCAGTAATGGGTGACGACTATGGAATGATGAAAGAAGTTTTAAAAAGAAGATTTTCAAGAGCACTTAAAGAGGAAAGTGCTACTTTAGGCTTACCCGATCTAGTTTTGATTGATGGTGGTAAAGGACAATACTCGGTCAGCAGGGAAACTTTAAATGACCTTGGGTTGCACGAACTTCCCATAATAGCTATTGCAAAAGGTAAAAACAGGAATGCTGGTAATGAAACTTTTTTTCATGATGGTAAAACATTTAAGTTTAAAAAAAATGACCCTACACTATTTTTTTTACAAAGATTAAGAGACGAGTCTCATAGGTTTGCTATAAGTGCTCACAGGGCCAAAAGAGGAAAAAAACTAAGTAAATCTTTGCTTGACCAAATTACAGGAGTGGGAAGAAGTAGAAAAAGGGCCTTGCTTAATCATTTTGGTTCTGCAAAATCTGTAGAGGCTGCAAGTTTTGAAGATTTAAAGTCTGTAGAAGGGATTGAGGAAAAGGTGGCAAAAAAAATACATGATTTTTTTCACGAGGATTAATTATGAAAATTAAAATACCAAATATTTTAACTATCGGAAGAATTATAATTGTACCGATTTTTGTTATATCATTTTATATTCCTGGAATAGTTGGTGATCTAGTTCCTTTTTTTTTATTTATTTTAGCAAGTTTCACAGATTTTTTAGATGGGTTACTAGCTAGACTTTATAAAGAAGAGTCTAAATTGGGAGAGCTTTTAGATCCTATAGCTGATAAAATTTTAGTTGCTGCTGCACTGGTTTTGCTTGTGATGAATGGAATTATTAAAAATTATGAGGTTATCGCAGCTATCGTAATTCTTACAAGAGAAATACTTATATCGGGATTAAGAGAGTTTTTGGCAAAAAGAAAAGGAGCTAGCGTTCCTGTTTCTAGCCTCTCAAAGTTTAAAACTTTTATACAGATGATTTCAATTGCTTTACTTTTAACTGGTGAAACTGGTAACAAAATTATAAATTTTCAAGATTATAATGCACAAACAATAGGTATTATATCTCTTTGGATTGCTGCATTTTTAACGCTATATACAGGTTATGACTATTTAAGAAAAGGGATAGATAGTGCAATGAGTGATGATGAAAAGAAAAATTGATGAGCCTTTCAGATATAAATATTAGAGAAAAAGATTTTCACAATAAACTTCATTCTTCAGGCAAAGGAAGATCTGAAAATAAATATTATAAAGCTTTGTATAATTTATATAACGATTTTTTAATACGTCTAGAGAATAAAACTCCTAACAAAAATGTTTTAGATTTTGGATGTGGAGTTGGAGTTTATACTGAAAAGATATTAGATTTTAATCCTTTAAAAATTACAGGAATAGATATTTCTGAAAAAGCTATTGAAGTGGCTAAAAGCAAAAATAAAGACAAAATAAACTATGTTGTTGAAAATTGCGAAAATACAAAATTTAATTCAAATAGTTTTGATATTGTATATGGCGTTGGAATATTGCACCATTTAACTCTTAATAAAGCTGTTAAAGAGATTGAGCGATTATTAAAATTAAATGGAAGTATGATTTTTATTGAACCAATGGGTACAAATCCTTTCATAAATTTATACAGAAAATTTACTCCAAATTCTCGATCTGAAGATGAACACCCTCTAACTTTTGATGATCTAAAGTATTTTAAAAGTTTATTTAAGGAAGTTACAATAAATTATTATGGTTTTTTTACTTTGTTGTTTCTTCCTTTTTATAAATCACCAGAAAGATCAATAATATTTTCGTTTATATCTAAAATTGATAAAGTTTTATTTAAGATTCCTTTTTTTAAATTTCTTGCATGGTCCATATTAATTGAAGGAAAAAAATAATTAGGCAGCAACTTTTTTTCTTACTAGGCTATGATAGCTTTTGGATAAATCCTTTATTACTTCACATACACTAAAACTATAATCTGCTATTTTAGAAACCGGTGTAATTTCAGCGGCTGTTCCTGTTAAAAAACATCCAATAAAATTAGACATTTCTTCAGGCTTAATTTTTCTTTCGATTACCTCGATACCTTTTGATTTTGCTATTTCTATTACACATCTTCTGGTAATACCGTCTAAAAAAGAATCTGGTACTGGGGTGTGTAATGCTCCAGATCTATCTTTAAAAAAAATATTTGCTCCTGTTGCCTCTGCTATATTACCTTGGTGATCTAACATTAAAGAATCTGTATAACCTTGACTTTCGGCTTCATGTTTAGAAAGAGTACAAATCATATAAAGACCTGCTGCTTTCGTATCCCAAGGCACTGAATTAGGCGAAGGTCTTCTCCATGAAGAAATATTTAATTTTATTCCCTCAAGCTTTAGTTTAGGATCAAAATATGAACCCCACTCCCAAGCTGCTATCGCTACATGTATTTTGTTTTTTTGTGCTGAGATAGCCATCATTTCACTTCCTCTCCACACGACAGGTCTAACATAACCGTTCTTTACTTTTTGGGCTAAAATTATTTCTTTACAAGAATTATTTATTTCCTTTTCGCTATACGGAATTTTCATGCCCATTCTTTTAGCGGAGTGAAAAAGTCTTTTAGTATGTTCTGCTAATTTAAAAATTTCTCCATCGTATACTCTCTCGCCTTCAAATACGCAGCTTGCATAATGCAAACCATGATTTAAAATATGTACTTTTGCATTCTTCCAGTCTACTAACTCAGAATTAAACCAAATTTTACCAGATCTTTTGTCGTAAGGAATTGTTTCCATTAAATTAAATTAAATAATTTTTTGCTAACAAAAAAGTATATTTGTTGATAAAATATGTCAATATATCTGACCAAAATATGAAAGATTTACTTTATTTAAGAGACGACCAAATAAAAGATTGTATACAACTGCTTCTTTATGCCTACAGAGAAACATTTTCCGATCCAAATGAAGTTTTAAAAAAAAATTCTTTGGGTGCAGCACATTATAGAACTTTACACTTAATAGAGAGAAATGAAGGAATAAGCGTTAATGAACTTTTAATAAAACTAAAAATCACAAAACAAAGTCTCAACAGAGTTTTGAAAGATTTAAAAAAATCAAAAATTATTAAGCAGCAAAAAGATCAAAAAGACTCTAGAAGAAAATTACTATATTTAGATCAATTAGGAAAAAGATTTTATGACGAAGTTTTTCAAACACAAAAAAAAAGAATTTTTAATGCTCTGAAAAATTCAGATTCTGACTCGGTTTTAAGATTTAAAGAAGTTTTAAAAAAAATAATTAATGGAAAAAAATAATTTTCATATTTTAGTAGTAGATGATGACGACAAAATTAAAGAATTGATAAAACAATTTTTGAATGAAAAAGGATTTATTGTTTCGACAGCATCTAATGCTGAACAAGCAAAAGAGAAAATTGAAACTTTTAATTTTAATTTAATGGTCTTAGATGTAATGATGCCTGGACAGAGTGGTTATGAGTTAACAAAGGAAATTAAAGAGTCTAGAAATATTCCAATTATACTTTTAACTGCAAAAGGAGAAGTAGAAAGTAGAATACATGGTCTCGAACTTGGAGCTGATGATTATCTGGGTAAACCTTTTGAACCAAAAGAACTTTTGCTAAGAATAAATAATGTTATCAAATCAAATTCTTATCAAAATATTTCGGATATAAGCACAATTGGTGATGCTGAACTTAATTTGACTAGAATGACGATTAAATTAAATCAAAAAGTTCAAAGAATTAATAGTGCAGAAAAAAAGGTTCTTTTGAAAATGTTATCATCGCCTGGTAAAATATTTTCAAGAGATGAGATAGGAAAAATATCAAAAATATCTAAAGAAAGATCAATAGATGTAATGATAACAAGGCTTAGAAAGAAAATTGAAATTGATCCAAAAAATCCAAAATTTTTACAAACTATAAGAGGTTCGGGGTATGTCCTTTGGATTAAATAAAATTTTAAAAAAAATTTTACCAAAAAGTTTATTCTATAGAGCTTTAATAATAGTAGCAGCTCCAGTTGTTTTATTGCAGATAATAATCACAATTGTATTTTTTGATAGTGTTTGGATTAAAGCTAATAAAGGTATGACAAGATCACTTGTAAGTGAGGTAAAAACATTATTTGATGCTTATAGATCTGAGGAAACAAAAGATATAAATTTTTTAACAAATTTATACAAAAGAAATTTTGATTTTGTTATTAATATAAAAAAGGATGAAGTAATTCCTGAGAATAAATCCGATAGACGTTTCAGTCCAATGGATAGATCTTTGAGGCGGGAAATGAAACCGGTATTTGGAAATAATTACTGGTTTGATACTGTCACTTATATTGATCTAGTAGATTTGAGAATTCAAGGCGAGGGGGAAGTTATTCAAGTTTTTTTTCCTAAAAGTAAAATTGCACCATCCTCTGTCAGGATTTTTGTTCTATGGATAACATTTCCCTCAATTATTTTAATATTTATAGCAATACTTTTTCTAAGAAATCAGACCAGACCTATTGTAAAATTATCTAAAGCAGCAGAAAGATTTGGTAGGGGAGAAAGGGTTGATGATTTAAGACCATCTGGTGCATCGGAGATACGAAAAGCAACTTTGGAATTCGATAAAATGATGAAAAGAATTAATAAACATTTAAACCAAAGATCAGAAATGCTTTCAGGAATTAGTCACGATTTAAGAACTCCCTTAACAAGACTCAAACTTCAATTGGCTATGACCGATAAAAAGGACACTGCTAAAAAAATGGCATCTGATATTGATGAAATGGAAAAAATGCTGAATGATTATTTGCAATATGCTAAATCACAATCAGAGGAAGATTATGTTGATGTTAATATAAATGAGTGCGTAAAAAGTATACTTCAAAACTATGATGGATCTAAATATGAACTTTCTTCAAATGACAGTCTTGTCATACAGGGAAGAAAAAATTTAGTACGCAGAAGTATTTCTAACATCGTTGAAAATGGCTTCGCATACGGGAACAAAGTATTTGTGGAAGTAAAAAAATCCGTTGGCACTGCAATAATAATAATCGAAGATAATGGCCCGGGTATTCCAAAAAAGGAATTTGAAAATGTTTTTAAACCCTTCTATAGAATTGATAAAAGTAGAAGCCTAAATAAATCTGGTGTTGGTTTAGGTCTATCTATTTCTCAAGATATAATTAAATCCCACGGAGGAAATATTCAGTTGGATGATAGCAAACGAGGTGGTTTGGAGGTTAAGATTTCTTTCCCTTTTTAAGAACTTTTTTTTTTTTTAAATTTCTTATTTCTTTTTGTTGTTTTTCTATTAACTTTTTCAATACCACAAATTCTTCTCTTGTAACTAAATCCAATTTATTTGCTAAATTTTCTTTACTAAATTTCATTGAAGTTTTTAATTCTTTTTTTAAATCTTGAGATGTAAGTATGCCTGCTTCAATAAAACCTGATATCATTTTGAGAATTTTTTGAGAATTATTCATAATTTTATCTTAAATTATAAGTAATTTAATTTCAATTGTGATAAATTTAAATGATGGTTCATGATTTTGATCCAATATTTGTAGACTTTGGAATATTGCAAATCCGTTGGTATTCCATGGCTTATATTTTTGGAATTTTAATAGGCTGGTGGTATGGAAAAATTTTATTAAAAAAACAAACTCTAGGAGCAAATACAATAATTTATCTCAAAAATTTTGATGATCTAATTGGATACTTAATTTTGGGAATAATAGTTGGTGGAAGATTGGGTTATGTTGTTTTTTATGATCCTTCTTTTTATATTTCAAATTTCTTAGAAATTTTTAAATTATGGAATGGAGGTATGTCATTTCATGGTGGTTTGATCGGTGTAATTATAACAACTTATATTTTTTCGAATTTAAAAAATTTAAATTATAAAATATATTTTGATACATTATCTTGTGCTGCACCAATAGGTATATTTCTTGGAAGACTTTCCAATTTTTTAAATAGTGAACTATACGGTATACCAACCGAAAAACCATGGGCTGTTATTTTTCCAAAAATTGATAATTTAACAAGACACCCATCTCAAATTTATGAAGCCTTGTTAGAGGGTCTTGTTTTATTTTTTATATTAAATTTTTTTATAAGAAAAAGAAATCTTGGTTACGGTTTTGTTTCATCATTGTTTCTAATTTTGTATGGGATATTTAGAATAATATCAGAACAGTTCAGAGCACCAGATGAACATTTGGGCTATATATTTCAAAGTTTGAGCATGGGCTCTCTTTTAAGTATTTCCATGATAGTTTTTGGTTTAGTATTTTTATTAAAAATAAATTTTAATGAAAAAAATAGATAAAATTTTTTCCAAAACTAAATCAATGTCTTTGGACGAGTATTTGGAAAAGGTCCTTTATGAGAAAAATATTGGATACTATCAGACAAATAATCCATTTGGGTCTAAAGGAGATTATGTAACTGCACCAAATATTTCAAATATTTTTTGTGAAATGATTGCTATATGGCTTGTAAGTTTTTGGAAAAACTTAAAAAAACCAAAATATCTAAACTTTGTAGAACTTGGTCCTGGTAACGGAGATCTTTGTTTGGTTTTAATAAAAACTCTTAAAAATTTTCCTGAAGCACATGATTCTATAAAAATATTTTTATATGAAAAAAGTGAAAAACTTATAAAAATTCAAAAAAAGAGAATATTATCAAAAAAAGTATCTTGGATTCAAAATTTAAATACAATTAAAAAGGGGCCAGTAGTATTTTTTGGAAATGAATTTTTAGACGCTTTGCCAATTAAACAATTTAAAAAAATAAATAATAAAGTTTTCGAAAGGTATGTCGTTTTTAATAAAAAAAAAATAAATTTTGTGTTCAAAAAAGCCATTAAAAAACAAGTTAATAAACTTGAAAATTACAGGCTTCTTGAAAGTGATGGAATAGTTGAGTATCCGGAATATGGATTTAAAGAATTGGATGTCATATGCAAAAAAATAAAGAAGTTGAACGGTGGTGTGCTTTTTATAGACTATGGATATAAAATTAAAAAAAATATCGACACTTTACAGTCAATCAAGAAACATAGATTTAATAATTTAAATAAAAATATTGGGAATGCTGATATCACATCATTGGTAAATTTTAATTTGTATAAAGAATACTTCAGTATTAATAATTTATTTGTAGAAAATATAATAAGTCAAAGTGAATTCCTTCAAAAAATGGGGATAATTGAGCGTGTTAAGATATTAGAAAATAAAATGAATTCTCTTGAAAAAACAAACTTGCAACTAAGACTAAAGAGGCTAATACATCCAGAAATGATGGGGACAAATTTTAAAGTAATATTTGCAAAAAATAAAAAATGTAACTTTTCACTAGCATTTAAATAATGTTCTATTCAAAAAATCTAAAAAATAATTTAAAAATTCAACATTGTTTTTTTTCAAGAAAAAATGGAACTTCAGAAGGTATCTACGATAGTCTCAATTGTGGTGTAGGAAGCAAAGATAAAAAAGAAAATATCGAAAAAAATTTAGGTATAGTTTGCAAAAAATTTAAAATTAATAAAAAATCTTTAATTCTAATGAAGCAAACTCATAGTAACCGAGCAGAGATTATTAAAAATATAAAAAACTCAGAAAGAATTGAATGTGATGCTTTATTAACTAAAAATAATAAAATTGCACTTTCTGTTTTAACAGCAGATTGTGTGCCTGTTCTACTTTATGAAAAAGTAAATCAAATTGTTGGGTGCATACATGCTGGATGGAAAGGAGCAATTAGTGGTATAATTGAAAATACGTTAACAAAACTTGTAGAGATGGGTGGAAATACCAAAAACGTTGTTATTTCTGTTGGTCCTTGTATTTCACAAAAAAATTATGAGGTAAAAAATGATTTTTATTCTGAATTTATTAAAAAATCTAAAGATAATGAGTCATTTTTTTTAAAAAAAGATAAAGACACTCTAAATTTTGATTTAAGGGGATATGTGAATAAAAAATTTAAAGATTTTGGTATTTTAGAAATAGAAAATATATTTCTTGATACCTTTGAAGCAAAGAATGACTACTTTAGCCATAGAAGGGCCAAAAAGTTAAGAGAAGATGACTACGGAAGATGCATATCAGTAATAAAAAAAATTAGTTAACAAAAATAATTGAAAACTTCTTTTAATGGATGTATAAGTAAGGTGTTCTAATGAAAATTTTATCAGGAACAAGCAATCCCACACTAAGCAAAAGCATATCAAAACAGCTCAAGCTAAAATTAGTTAATACAAATATTAAAAATTTTGCTGACGGCGAAATTTATGTTGAGATAAATGAAAATATTAGAGGCAACAGCGTCTTTGTTATACAGTCTACATGTAATCCGGCAAATGATAATTTAATGGAGCTTCTTTTATGTATTGATGCCTTAAGGAGATCTTCTGCAAAAAATATAACTGCTGTAATTCCTTATTTTGGTTACGCCAGACAAGACAGAAAGGTAGTGCCTAGAACTTCAATTTCAGCAAAAGTTGTCTCAAATTTAATTACAAATGCTGGTGCCAATAGAATTGTAACTGTTGACTTACATGCTGGTCAAATACAAGGTTTTTTTGATATGCCAGTTGACAACTTATTTACTACACCTTTGTTTGCAAGATTTATTAAAAAGAACATCAAAAGTAAAAATCTTATTTGCGTTTCACCAGATGCAGGAGGAATTGAAAGAACTAGAGGCTTGGCAAAAAAAATAAATGCAGATTTAGCAATCATTGATAAGAGAAGACCTCAGGCTGGAAAGTCACAAGTCATGAATATTATAGGAGAGGTAAAAAATAAAAATTGTATAATTGTTGATGATATTATTGATAGTGGCGGAACAATTGTTAACGCAGTTGATGCGTTAATAAAAAAAGGTGCTAAAGATGTACATGTATTCATCACACATGCTGTTCTTAGCGGAGACGCAGTTAATAAAATTAAAAAATCTAAAATTAAGAAATTAATTATTACTGATACGATAGATAATAGTAGAAAAATAAAAAATGTAAGTAAAATTCAAGTATTATCTATCGCCTCATTAATGGCAGAAGCAATAAAAAGGATTTCTAACTCAACTTCAGTATCAGATCTATTTAATTAACCCTTGTTTTATTTCAAAGTTGGGGTAAATTGGCACATTCAAATGACAAAT
>CETH01443660.1_pt1 | contig 11746 bp, 9 predicted proteins | sample 361461 | NCBI WGS metagenome assembly CETH01 (sample SAMEA2622695, study PRJEB7988) | marine metagenome | isolation source: saline water (ENVO:00002010), including
AACCGGCTTATTGCAGCGATTTCAGATTTAGTTTATATCAATGAAGCTTCTAATGATTCAGGCTCATTACACACTGCAGATTTTGCCTTAGACTTAGGAAAAGATATCTGTTGTATACCTGGAAGGCTGAATGATGAAACTTATCAAGGCTGTTTGAAATTAATAGCCAATGGAGCAAGAATGATTGAAAACACAGCAGCTTTCACTGAATTAATTCAAGATAAAATACGAATAAATTTATTTGGTCACTCTTAAAACTTCAGATAGAGAAGTGTGTCCATCTATAACTTTAAGAATACCATCTTGATACATTGTTAGCATACCTTCTTTTTGTGCTTTTTGAAGAAGTTTTGAAAAAGGTACATCTTCTGTGATCGCATCTCTGAATTCCTGGTCTATTCTAAAAATTTCACAAATTACAATTCTTCCTAAATAACCGGTGTGATTACACTTTTCACAACCTTTTGCACAAGGGAGTTTAGACGGAATATTGTAAGGTTTCTTTGTGATTTTTGAGATTTTTTCAGATTCGGCTTTTAGAATACCAAGATCTTTTTCATTAATTTCTTTTTCTTCCACACAATGCTCACAGAATTTTCTAACTAATCTTTGAGCCATTACAGTATCTAGAGATGGAGCAATTAAGTAAGGTTCCAGTCCCATATTTCTTAATCTTGGAATAGCTTCAAGTGCACTATTTGTATGTAATGTTGAAAGCATTACATGTCCAGTTAAAGAAGCTTGAAGAGCTGTATTTGCTGTTTCAAGATCACGAATCTCCCCAATCATTACTACATCAGGATCTTGTCTCAATACAGATTCAAGAGCCATCTGAAAAGTATATCCTTTCTTTTCGTTAATTTGACTTTGAACAATTCTATCAAGGTGATATTCAATAGGATCTTCTAGCGTAATTATTTTTCGGTCTGAAGTGTTATATCTTGCAAGTAAAGAATATAAAGTAGTTGTCTTACCACTTCCAGTTGGACCGGTTACTAAAATCATACCCTGAGACAAATCTGAAATATCATTTAAAATACTTAAATCTCTTTCATTAAATCCAAGATGCTCTAAGTCTAAAAATTTTTTTCTAGAATCAAGAAGTCTTAGAACGATAGTCTCTCCAAACTCTGTAGGAATAGTCGAAACTCTAACGTCTATTTTATACTCATTAACCTCAAAAAATAATCTACCATCTTGAGGTATGTCATTAACATTTAGTCTTAATCCTGATTTATATTTAATTTGCTTTGCTAGTTCTTTATATATCTTATTATCAAACTCTAAAACTTTTTGAAGCATTCCATCAATTCTAAATCTTACTAAGGTTTTTTCTTCTTGGGGTTGTAAATGAATATCAGAAGCTTTGGTTTTTAGACCACCTACCAGTAAATCATTAATACCTTTTGATAAAGTTGACAATGAAATACTTTCACCCAGTTTAGACAAAGTTTCAATTTCTTTTTGATATGTTTCAATTAAATCCTCATCGACTATGTTTTCAATTTTATCATCTTTTATTTTACCTTCCGTAAATTTTTTTAGCTGATATAAAATTCCAATCCGTGAAGCTAAATTTAATTGTAATTCAAAACCTTCTTTTTTCATCTTTTCTAAAACCTCTTTTGTTTTTGAAAAATTAGGATCGTTAATCGCAACCCTCACTTTAGAACCTACTCTAAAAAAGGGGATTACTAAACCTTCTTTTAGTTCCTTAAGATCCCAAAAATCATAAAGGTCCGCATTTATTGGAGTGGATATAAGGTTAATATAACCATATTTATTTCCCAAAGCTTCAGCTTTTTTCTTAACTATCTCCTCTTGAATTTCTAAATTTATCTTATTACTTAAATCTAATCCTGTTTGTTTGTCATCTTTAGATTTAACTCTTTTTCCACCAGAAGCTGCTTTGATTTTTTTTGAGTCCATTTAAGAAAATAATTATTACTCTTATTATATCACAAAAATCTAAAAATTAAAAAAGCCTCATTATGAGGCTTTTGAAAGTATCAAGTTAATTATTGAGATAATTTCTCATAAATTGCTTGAGCAGATTCTTCACTAATTCCTTCGATTGTTGAAAGATCTTTAACACTTAATCCTTTTAATTGAACAATTTGCGTTAAGTTTGCCTCGATTAATGCATCCATCGTTTCTTTATCAAGCTCTAGTTCATGAATATCTTCAACTTCTGGAGATTCTTCAGACACATTTTCATCGTTTGTAGATTCAGAAGCTTTAGCTTCTTCTTTTGATAGTACTTCTTTTTGTTTTTCAGGATCTAATTCTTCAAAGTTCTTTATATTAACTTCAAATTCCAAAAGTTTAGATGCTAATCTTACATTTTGACCTCTTTTACCAATAGCAAGTGGACGTTGGTCTTCAGTTACAAATATATTAAGAATTCCATCTTCTTCATTCAAATCTATATATTTAATTTCAGCTGGAGATAGTGTCTCTCGAATAAGTTTTTCTTGAGAACTTGGATTTTGAATGATATCAATTCTTTCTCCATTTAGTTCCTCCATAATACTTTTAATACGAACTCCTTTTTGTCCAACGCAAGATCCTACTGGATCAATTTTTTGATCGGTAGATTCTACAATCATTTTAGTTCTTAATCCAGCATCTCTAGCGATTTTTACAATTTTTACTAATCCTTGATGAACTTCAGGGATTTCTAGCTCAAAAAGTTTGGCAACTAAATTAGGATGGGTTCTTGAAATCAAAAGCTTAGGACCTTTTGTAGTTTTAATTACTTTATCTAAATAAAGTTTAAGTCTTTGCCCTGCAAAATATCTTTCCCCTTTGATTTGGGCTTCCCTTGGAAGTTCAATAATAATTTTACCAAGGTCAATAAACACATGACCATTTTGAACTCTATGAACTTGTGCATTTATAAGTTCATTTTCTCTATCTTTAAAGTTATCATACATAATTTTTCTTTCTGATTCTTGTAACTTTTGCAGGATTACTTGCTTAGCACTTTGAGCTGCAATTCTTCCAAATTCCATTGGAGTAACATCTACTCTTACTACATCTCCAACTTTCACAGATTTTTCATATTTGGTAGCTTCTTTTGCTGTAATCTCTAAGTCTGCATCTTCAACAGTTTCTACAACCGTAAAGACTTGGTAAATAGTGGCATTTTCTCCTGAATCCGAAAGGTCAACTTCTATGTCTTGTTCTCTATTACCATAATCTTTTTTGTAAGCTGTTTTTAAAGCAGCTTTAATAGATTCTAAAACTTCCTCTTTGGGTAAGTTTTTCTCACTACATAATTGGTTTATTGCAGCTTGAAACTGTGATTGCATTTTATAATTGTTAATTTTATGTTAAAAAAATCAGCTCTTTGCTGACTTTACAGTTGAATTTTACTATGAAGATTCATTTTTTGCAAGGAATTCATCAATTTTTTTGAAAATCATTGAAGAATCGTAACCTTTAGAAACTAACTTTCTAATTAGTTTATTTTTTTCTTCAAAGGTAGAATCTTGAAATTTTCTTTTAATTAAATCTTTTAAATTAAGTTCGATTAAATCAATATTCTTCAAGATTTCAGAGTTAGTATTCTTTGATTCAATACCAAAATTAAGCATTTTAAGTCTTATGTAGTTTGGTCCATACTTTTTATTTACTAAGCTTTTTACCTTTGAAGATGTAAATCTATCATCAGATAAATAGTTATAACCTTTTAATTTATCTAATGTTTCTTTGATTAATTTTGAATTATTACATTCAAATTTTTTTTGTAACTTTCTGTATAGCTCAAGCTCAGAATATTCTCTTATTGATAAATATTTTAAAGCTTGAGCAAACATTTTTTTTTCTAATTTTTCCACTAAACTAAATTTTCTTTAATTTTTTCTACAACTTCCTTATGCATTTGTTTTGCAACTTCTGGATTAGCAATTAAGTAGTTTTTTGTATTTTCTCTACCTTGTCCGATTGTTTTTTCTTGATATGAATAAAACGCCCCAGCTTTTCTAGCTATACTATATCTTTCTGCTAAGTCTATTAGATCACCTTCGTATGAGATCCCTTTGTTGAACATAATATCGAATTCTGCAATTTTAAAAGGGGGAGCTATCTTATTTTTCACAACTTTCACCTTAGCCTTATTACCAACTAATTGTTTTCCATCTGGTCCATTACCTTCAATTTTACCAGCACTTCTAATCTCCATTCTTACAGATGAGTAAAATTTCAATGCATTACCACCAGTTGTTGTTTCAGGGTTACCAAACATTACACCAATTTTCATTCTAAGTTGGTTAATGAAAATTATTGATACATTTGATCTAGATACAATTGAAGTTAACTTTCTTAAGGCTTGACTCATTAATCTAGCTTGTAGACCCATATGTGAATCACCCATATCACCTTCAATTTCTGCTCTTGGCGTTAATGCAGCTACAGAATCAACTACAATTAGATCCACAGCATTTGATCTTACTAGTGTTTCTACAATTTCAAGAGCTTGTTCTCCACTATCTGGTTGTGAAACAAGTAGATTGTCAATATCTACACCTATTTTTTTTGCATATTCTGGATCTAGTGCATGCTCCGCATCAATAAATGCTGCTATCCCACCTTTTTTCTGACACTCCGCAATTGCATGTAATGTTAAGGTTGTTTTTCCTGAACTTTCTGGACCATAAATTTCACAAATTCTTCCTTTTGGTATTCCTCCACCAAGTGCGATATTTAAAGAGATTGAACCTGTTGATATAGTTTCAATTAAGGCTCTTTTGTTTTCACCAAGTTTCATTATAGAACCTTTACCAAAGCTTTTTTCAATTTGACTTAAAGCTACATCTAAAGATTTAAGTTTATTTTCTTTGTTAGCTTCTGCGCTTTTCGTTCCAGCAGTTTTTTTTATTGGCATTTCTTTTTGGTTAAATGTGTTTTGTAAATCAATTATAGGTGAGCGTATGTTCACCGTCAAGTTAATTCATTCTTATTTTACTAAAATTTGGTAAACAAATTTTAAAAAAATTGTAAAATTTATTATTTATTTTGTTTTATCATTTTATATAAACACACAAACTGCAGAATTATAAATAGATAGAATCCAAATCCATAAGATTTAAAAAGGGGGTTGACTCCAAATGCATTACTTTGTGTAATAAAAAAGTAAAGGATAGTTAAGTAAATTGAAATGCAGATTCCAATTAAATTAAATAAATTTAATTGTACTGTTTTTAGAAATTTTAGTTTTTTATCAATATTGATTTTATCCATATTATAGTAAATCATAATCGCTTGTATAACTAGTAGGTTTACTCCGATGATAGATAATTCCCCTTGAAAAACATTTATATGTAAGCCTTCTCCGTATTTATCAATATCTGAATAAAAGTTGAAAAACATTGAAATAATAGAAAATAAATATAACTCATTTAAACTTTTATAAAGTCTATTGATTTTTTTTGACTTCCTAAAGATACCTAATAAGTCTTGAAGCATTTTCATGATTGATATTATTCTTAAATAAACTATAATCTTATTAAGATAAAAAGTAAATAATGCGCAAATTTGCAATAGATTTAAGACATTTAGTTTCTAGTCACCCAACAGGTAAAGCTGTTTATACAAAGCATCTTTTAAATCACCTTTTGCAGAGTGGAGAAGTTTACGCTCTGGGAAATGATATTCAAAATAAATACGTGCATAAAAATTTAATATGCAAAAAGTTTTCGAAGATATTTTTTCACTTAAGTTCTACTTTTTTTATTTTAAAGAGTAATCTTACTTTTTTCTCTTCTGAATCTTATATTACTCCATTATTAGTGTCATTATTGGGAGGTAAGTCAATCATTACTGTTCATGACTTAATTGCTTTTGAAACTAATAATCATAAATTTTTTCCAACTCTTGTTGAAAAAGTGTGCTTGCCTCTCCTTGTGAAATTTTCAAATAACTCGTTTTTATTTTCTACTAATTCTCAACTTGAGGATTTTAAAAAAAGATTTAAGGTCAAATCTAAAAAATTGCATGTATTTTTTCCAGGTTCTAAAGAAAAGGTTAAAAAGAACTTTAAGAAACACAAGAAGTATATTACTTTTAATTCAACATTTATTGAAAGAAAAAACCAACTTATATTATTAAAGGCCTTTAATTTAATAAAAGACAGTGTTGATAAAAAGTTAATCCTAGTTGGTAAATTTACAAGCCCGTATATTTCTGAAATTCAAAAATATATTTTAGAAAATAATTTAACTGAAAAAGTTACCTTAAAGGATTACGTTTCATATAAAGAACTTGATGAGATAATTTCAAATACAGCTATTTTAGTAAATCCATCTAAAATTGAAGGGTTTGGATTGCAGATATTAGAAGCTTTAGAGCGTAAGATTCCATGTCTTATATCAGATATCCCTGTTTTTAAAGAAGTTTTTAAAAATTCATGTTTATATTTCGATAATTGTGATCCAATAGATTTATCTGAAAAAATTATGTTTTTAAATAATAATTTAGAGTTACAAAAACAGCTAAATAATAATGCTCAGTCAGTCTTGAAAAATTATAGTTTTAAAAAAACTTATTTAAAATTTAAATCTTTACTTAAGAAGGTTTAAATACTTTTTATGCATTTTTTCGGCAGAGAAGTCTTTAAGCTTTTCAAATGCCTGTTTGCTAATAATTGATAGTCTTTCAGGAGACTTAGAAATTTCACTTAATTTACTTTGAAAATCATTTACACTTGAGATGAAAATTTCATGCTCGGGCTTAAAGTAATCCTTTGCTCCAACTAAATCTGAAATTAGTACAGGGACTTTTCTTTGTATAGCCTCAAGAACAACAAGTCCAAATGGATCTACTTTTGTTGCCGGAAGAATTAAAAGATCTATTTCACTCCAGAATTCTTCGAGTTTCTTATCCTTTAAATAACCAAGCCATTTTATATTTTTGAGATTATAATCCAGTTTTTCACTAGATATCAAAAATTCAAGATGGGGGAATTTATGGCATAAATTTAAAATTACTTCGGAGCCTTTATCTTCAGTAAATCTTCCAAGGAATCCTATCTTCTTAAGTTGATTTTTTCTATCATAGTTATTAGTTGGTTTAGTATAAACAGCATTAGGTATAATGATTGCTGATGAATTGTAAACTTTTAATAAATCTTTCTTCATAATTTTAGAAACACTTACAACTTCTATATTTTTAAGTTTTACTAAAGTCTGTAGTTTTCCTAAAAACGGATTTTTATACATAAAATTTCCAATCGTAGCATGTTCCATAAAAACAACTTTGCTAGCGACCTTGGATAAATATTTAGAGAAAATAATTTTCTCTCCGATATTTAAGAGAAAAGTACAAGCTTCATTTTGAAAAAAATCAGAATTAAATTTTCTTTTAAATCTAAATAGACTCCATGGGTACTTTAATATAAAAGCAAGCATAGAAAGTTTTGTAACCGGAGCTCTAAAAGGTTTAAATTCATAAACTTCTAATTCAAGATTTTTAAATTCCTTGATTAAAACCGGACAACTAGAAATAAGCCGAACTTCAAATCCATTTGACCTAAAATATTCAGCTAATTTAATTGTATGAAGTTCTTCGCCACCCATTCTAGATTCAAATGGGAAGCGAATAAATGTAATAGTTTTAATCATTAGAGATTACAGCTTTAATTCTACGAATTCCTTTTCCGCAACTTTGTTCTTTTTTAATTTTAAACCTTCCTATTTGACCAGTATGCTCAACATGTGGACCTCCACAAATTTCTAAAGAAAAGTCTCCAATTCTATATACATTTACATTGTCTCCATATCTATCTTCAAAAAGTCCAATTGCTCCACTAGATTTAGCTTCATCAACAGACATAACTGAGTTAGAAATCTGAAGATCTCTCTGAATTTGTTCGTTTACAAGGTTTTCTACTTCAATTAGATGCTCTTTAGAAACAGCTTCATGATGATTAAAATCAAATCTTAATCTTTCAGGAGTAATATTAGAACCTTTTTGTTCAATATGATCTCCAAGAATATTTCTTAAAGCTTGATGAAGTAGGTGAGTAGCGGTATGTAATTTAGTACTTTCCATAGAATGATCAGCTAAACCTCCTTTGAATTTTTGCGCGGAATTAGCCTTTGATAAATCTTTGTGAGCCTGGAAAGCTTTTTCGTATCCATCTAAATCTACTTTAATACCATTTTCTTCAGCTAATTCACAAGTCATTTCTATTGGAAATCCAAAGGTATCATATAAATGGAAAGCATCAACTCCAGATAGAACTTGTTCAGTATTTTCTAAGAATTTAGCAAACATTTTTTCTCCACTGATCAAAGTTTTTTCAAACTGCTTAATTTCTTGTTCTAATTCATTTAGAATAAAATCTTGATTTTCGTTTAAACTAGTATAGTAATCTCCATATAAAATAATAAAATTCTTTGCAATTTCTATCATTTCCATTGCTGGCATACCTAGCTTTTTAGCATGTCTAACAGCTCTACGAATTAATTTTCTAAGAACATAACCTTGATCTTGATTAGATGGAGTAACACCATTTTTTTCACCCATTAAAAATACAGCAGACCTAGTATGATCAGAAATAATTCTAGCTGATTTTTCATTGTAGTCACTGCAAGATTCTTTTATTAAATTGATAGCACCTAAAAACAGGGGAGTTTCGTAAGGAGAGTTAACACCATTTACAAAGCTTACAATTCTCTCGAATCCCATTCCTGTGTCAATATTTTTTTTCTTTAATGGTGTTACAGATTTGTCCTCATTTCTAAAATAAGCCATAAATACATTATTCCAAACTTCCACGTAAAGATCAGTTTCATCATTTGGATAGTATTCATTATTAAGATATTTGGGATCATTTAAATCACCAGCATAGTAAAAAATTTCAGAATCTGGTCCACAAGGTCCAGTTTCCGCAAGTTTCCACCAGCAATCTTCATCAAATAAATAAATTCTATTTCGATCCTCTTTAGTTGCTTTATCTGATAAAACAAATCCCATTTCTTCCCAAATTTTAATAGCTTCATCATCTCTGTCTACGTCTTTATTTCCTTTGAAGCAAGTTACACAAAACCTTGATTTATCTAATCCAAGACCTCCTTCAGATTCGGAAGCTGTTAAAAACTCGAAACTCCATTTTAAAGATTCTTCCTTAAAATAATCACCAAGCGACCAATTTCCAAGCATTTCAAAAAATGTACAGTGAGTATCATCTCCAACCTCTTCAATATCAATGGTTCTTACGCACTTTTGACTATTTACCAATCTTGATCCATTTGGATGCTCAGCTCCTAACAAGTAAGGAACTAAAGGTTGCATACCTGCAGTATTAAAAAGTGATGTAGGATCATTTTCAGGAATTAGTGAACTAGAGGGGATAACTGCGTGATTTCTCTTTTTGAAAAAGTCTAAAAATTTTTGTCTAATAATATTTGGATGCATATAAAATGATTTAATTTGCAATAATTATAAAACCATTTTACCCCTAAAGTAAAGCCAAAAAGACTATAAAATGATTCTTTAATTGCATGCAATTGAAATAAAATTTATAATATAAAAAAAACTTATGAGACTCTTTTTCAGAATTGTTATTTCTACTTGTTTAATACTACTGTTAATCCTAAAAACTGGACAGTTTTTTTATTTAAAATATTTTAATTTTGAGAGCAATTTTGAGCTTCTGCCCTCAAATACAAATTATGCAATATCTTTGAATAAAGATGAAATACTTAATCTTTCGGATTTAAAAGTTAAATATCACTTAACAAATTTTTCTAGATTTTATTCAAATCAAGAATATAAATTAGATAAAAAAATGTCTCAAATTATAAATGCAGATGTTTTATGTGAAAACGACAAAAATACATTTGTTACAATTTTTGAAGACTTAAAACCAAGTCAAATTCAAGTTTATTCAAATCACAAACTGATCCAAAATGACAACAATTTATATCTTACAGATTTAAACTGTGAATTAAATTTTGATAACTCTAAAAGTTACGATAATTTGATCGCAAATGTTTCAAAGTCTAAATTTGGATACGTATTACTTTCTGAAAGCTATATCAAAGAGAATTTTAATTTCCTACCAATCAATAGTGACTTAGTAGGAGCATTTAATCATTACCAAGATAGTTTGATTTTAAATTCTTTTGCATTCCACAGTTTACAAGAGCTAGAAAGCCTTCAAAAAAATCTTACAAAAACAGATGTTAAATGTTTAAATCCCAACCATAATTTTTTAGCAATAAAAGAGCCAATTTCTTTTATAGATAAAACAAATTTCAAAAATCTTGATTTTATAAATAATTTTCAGAATGGAGTCCAAATAAACTTCGATAATATTTTAGAAATATGTAATCAAGAAAAACTTTTTAAGTTAAAAAACAAAGCAGATTTAAAAACAATTAGTGAGAAACTTCCTGACAATTCAACTGCTAATTATTATGATTTAGATCTATCTAAACTCTTTGGACAAGAAGATATATCATCCAAAAATGCATATTATAATCAAGATCTACTAAAAGTTTCAGATTTGTTTTTACAATATATTTTTCCAAGCTTTAAAACACAAACTTATTTTAATTTTTTAAGTGACTCTTTAAATTCCATTACTATTTTCTATGAATAAATATATCCTAAAGATTTTTTTACCAATAACGATCTTACTTTTATTTAATTTGTTCCAAACTAATACAGATTTCATACAAAGTAGCACATTAAAAAAGAATTTAATATCTGGTGATTTTCAAGAAATTCAAATCAATATAGATCAATTACTTCATAAGGCCAGCTTAGTTCATCCAGTATTCAATGAGTTCAAAAATCAAATAAAAGATAATTTGGAAAGTACACTGAAAAACTGGGAGACCTTTTTAGTATTTACTAGTAAAAATCAATTAATTTTAAAAGATCAAAATTTTCTAAAGATTAATCCTATTTATATTTCTTTTGTTGAAAAAATATCAATCGAAATTCAAAACTTAAATCAAAATATTCAAGAAATTCAAAATTTGATTTTAAATCCAGAATATAAATTTCAAGAAAACTATCTTATAAATTCAAAGTTATCAGAATCCTTAGACGAACTTAATTCAAAAATCTTTGATATCCAAAATCATTTATTATTAATTGAAACCTTAACAGGAATAAAGAAAAAAAATAATTTATTAGTTCTTTTGCAAAATGACTATGAGCCTAGAGCAACTGGAGGTTTCTTAAGCGCTGTATTAGATATTGAGATATTTAAAGGTGAAGTCACAAAACTCGAAATTAAAGATATTTATGAGATTGACGGACAGTTAGTTCCAGATTTAGATTCACCAATTGAGTTTCAAAATTTTAACAAAAAGCTTTTTATAAGAGATTCAAATTTCCATCCGGACTTTCACATAAGTGCAAGCTTAATAGATAGACAAATTCAAGAAGCAATTTCAAAAAGCTTTGATTTTATTGCAAGTGTAAATTTAAGCTTTCTTGATCAAATGATTAAAGAACCAATTGATCTTAGGTATCAATATACATATTTAGATAAGGTGAAACTCAAAAAAAACATCAATCAGCATATTTCAATTTTGTTAAACAAAGTTTTAAAATCTCCAGGTCTGTTAGATAAATCTTTTAGAAATCGAGATCTACAAATTACATCAAAGGATCCCAATTTAAATTCTTTATTAAAGGAATATAATTTTTATCATAGTTTGAATCCTCAAATTACGACAATTTCAAAGGCCAATGTTAATGGATATAAATCTTTCTTTTCGCAAAG
>CETH01068977.1_pt1 | contig 11733 bp, 7 predicted proteins | sample 361461 | NCBI WGS metagenome assembly CETH01 (sample SAMEA2622695, study PRJEB7988) | marine metagenome | isolation source: saline water (ENVO:00002010), including
GCTGACCAGTTATTTAAAATAATTAGTATAAATAGTGATACAGAGTTGATATTGAATACTCGTCCAGATTCCGAATCTCCTGTTATTTCTGGTTCAGAGTTCTTAAAAAGGGAATTAATAGGCGACTAAATACATTAGTGAGGATAAAATGTCTAGTGTTTTAACAAATAAATTCAGAATACATAATGCTAAATCTTTTGTAGAAGGTTTTAGTGAAGCGGAACCAACTAATATTTATACTGCCATAGGGAAAGTTTCAGAATGGTCCAGTGATGATATATACTCTGGTGCTAATGAAACAACTGAGGAACAAAATCCACCAACTCCATTAGATCATACTCAGAACGAATATGAGGTTTGGAGAAATATGTTTGCAGCTAAAAAAATTAAATCCACCGATATAACACATGTTATACCGAAGGTTGATTGGGAATCAGGTAAAAGATATTCACAGTATGGTGATTTGGATGACTCTTTATTATATGATGTTATCAATAGTGACACACCAAAACCTTTTTATGTTGTGACAGATGACTTCAATGTATATAAATGTTTATTTAATAACAATATAGAATCGAACGATAAACCCATACACACTAGTACAACCCCACAACCATATCCAGATGGGTATATTTGGCAATACATGTATACAATTTCTGCCAGTTCTGCATTTAAATTTATGACGGAAAACTTTATCCCAATTCAAACTTTAGATGTAGAACCCGTTGGCGCTGGGAATTGTTCATCTACAAACTTACAGTGGAATGTTCAAAATGAGGCCAAAACCTTTGGCCAAGGGAGAATTGATGTAATATCCAGAAGATATGCCTCTGCTGATAGTTCTGGTGATGGTTATGTTTTTACATCTGCGGTTATATCATCAATATCTAATGTTACTGATGATCCAACTGACGGTGATTTGACAACAATCACTATTACAACTACCTTAAATATGTCCAATGGCTATTACGATGGTATGACAGTTTTCAGTCCATCCAGTAGTAAAGCTTTTGTAATAAAGGGTTATACACAAGCAACTGGTGGAGATCAGATAGAAGTTTATGGTAATTCCACAGGTCTAACTGGAACCATTCAAATACTCCCAACAGTTGTTGTTGATGGTGACGGAACAGGTGTTCAAGCGGTTCCAGTTATGGGTGCTTCTGACAATGCTTCCGATGAGAATCAAATTGATAGTGTTTTAGTATTAAATGGTGGTTCTGGATACACTACCGCAACTGTAAGTTTTGTGAATGCTAGTACTGCCACCACCGTAGACGCAAAGTTTGATGTCATTATACCACCAATTGGAGGTCACGGTAGTGATGCTGTCGAAGAACTGGGTGGTTTCTTTGTTATGATTAATACTAAATTTGAATATAATGAGTCGACAACTGGTAAGAATTTACCTGTTGCAAATGATTACAGACAAATTAGTTTAATTAGACAACCAAAACTCAATGAAGGTCCAGATTATCTAGATGCGTCATCCGACCTATATATACAGTGTAAAACCTTGATTATTGATACTGGACAAATAGACGATGAAACGACTTTTGCCATTGATGAAACTATAACTCAATCTGGGACAAATGCAACTGGAATAATTGTAGATGTTTTAGATGGTGACAATAGTACGAAAGAAATAAGACTAGTAAATGTTACAGGGACTTTCAACTTAACAAATAGGATAGAAATGTCAACAGGCCTTGGTGCAGATTTAATTTCTAGTATAGTTGATGAAGAATTATTAAAAAATTCTGGGGATGTTATGTTTGTTGAACAAAGAAGTGGCATTACGAGGAATGAAAATCAAATTGAAGATATAAAAATAGTACTTGAATTCTAGTATAAATAGTATTATAATATAAAGTAAGAGGTTTATATATGGCTAAATATGAAACTAGAAAATTATTAACAGATTTTAATACTAGACCGTACCATGATGATTTTGATGTAGACAAAAATTTCCTTAAAGTTCTTTTCAAACCTGGAACTGCACTACAAGCAAGAGAGATTACACAACTCCAAACAATCCTAAGTGAACAAATCCATAGATTCGGTAATCATATATTTCAAGATGGTTCACCAATCAGAAATGGTACTTTCAACGTTGATGTAAATGTAAAATATATAAAATTAAAAGATCAATCTGCTGGTGTGGATGTATCTTCTTTTATTAGTGAACTTGAAGGTAGAACTTTGGTTAATAATGAAGGTTCTGAACCAATCATATTTGAAGTTAAGAAAGCTATCCCAAAAACTGCAACTGAACCAAATACTATCATAGGTTCTTATAAATCTGGAAGTGTTGAAATTGCAGGAGAGGAAACCCCACTGACGACTCAATCAGTTCAAGGTAAATTAAATAGAACTGTTGAAGTTGTTAAGAGGGGTGAAGATGGTATAGCATTAGATGCTGAAATAACAGGACCATCCTCCTTAGCGTCTGTAGTTGGAGATGCTTCCAAATTTATAGACAGTTATGATCCTAATGACCCAGAACACTCGGCAATATTCTATATCTCAGGTTTTTTTCATAGAGTGAAACCTCAAACTATTGTATTAGATAAGTATGGAAACACCCCAACTTATAGAATTGGGTTGGAAGTTGATGAAAGTATTGTAACTCCTGCGGATGATGCTTCACTTTATGACAATGCTCAAGGGTCTTCAAACTTTTCAGCCCCAGGAGCAGATAGATTTAAAATTTCATTAAATTTAACTAAAAAAGAATTACAGGATAGTTCAAATTTAATAGATAATAATTCTTGTGACTTTTATGAATTTGTTAGAGTTAGAAATGGTCAAAAAGTAGATCAGATAAAAAATGCTCAATATGCTTACTTGGCAGAAGAAATGGCTCGTAGGACATATGATGCTAATGGTGATTTTGTTGTTAGAAACTTCACACTAGATATTGATGAATATAGTCAATCAGAAGTTGATGCTGCTGCCTTATTAAACCCTCCTGTGGATTTAACTGAAAAGTTAAAACTTACATTAGACCCTGGAAAAGCATATGTTCATGGTAGAGAGATTGAAACAATTTCGACAGTAACTCTTCCAGTAGATAGAGGTAGAGATGAATCTAGGGTCGAATCAGAAAATATAAGTACTTTTGTCGGTAATTACGTTTATGTTGATTTTCCAGCACAGTTGTTGACTGGTGAAGAATTCCCAACTATCAACTCAAATGAAAAATTGGAAGTCTTTAACAGAGGTGAAGAACATATAGGATCATGCAGAATAAAACAATTGAGTTACGATTCTGAAGGATATAAATTATCATTTTTTGACTTAAATTTAACATCTGGTTCATCGAAAGATATTAAATCTTTTAGAATTTCGGACACCTCTACTGAGGTTGTTTTGGAGGTTTCAGATAAAAGTGAAGTTGCAGGTGGTACAGTAGTTTCACAACAATCAAGAAGCACTTTGTTATTCCCTATTTCAAAATCTTCTTTATCTGATGTGGAAAATGTTTCTCTTTTATATAATAAATCTGTTATTGCAAATGCATCAAACGATGGAAATAATAATTCATTATTATCAATAAGTGTAAATGACCCTGTTCAATTTTTAGGGACAGGTACTTTTATTTATAGTTCTCCAGTGGAACTAGAATTTAATAGAAGTAACTTTATTATTATTGATAAGCTTACTGGTGAAAATTACGACACCTTTAGTGTAAATTTTGTTTCCAATGGTCAAGCCAATATAACAATTCCTAATAAGAATTTGGGTGGTCGGGAATTGAGAGTATTATATAAAGTTCAAACAACAATTCAGAATTCAAAAACAAAAACAAAAACTGCTGACACGATTGTAATTGATAATACTGACCAAATTGTAATTGATGATGATACTGGCCAAACCAGATTAGATGGTATGAAAATAGTTGGTAAAACAGTTCCTCTTAATGGGTATCCTGATGTTATCAAAATAGTTTCAATAAAGGGTAGTGATAATGTTGATATAAAAGATCGGTATGAATTTGATAATGGTCAAAGAGATTCTTTCTATGATTATGCTTCATTAAAATTAAAATCAGGTGTGGTTGTACCCGATTCCAATAGTTTTACTATAGAATTGGAATATTTTCAACACCCTACATCTGGTGAGGGATTTTTCTCGAAAGATTCTTATTCTGATGTAGATTATGAAGACATTCCAAATTATTTTTCGAAAAATACTGGTAAATCTTATAGTTTAACAGATGTTATTGACTTTAGACCTACAAGAGATGCTAATGATAATATTGCAGGTAGTTTAATACCTTATGGATCAGTAACAGATTTCTTGGAAATTACTTACAAATATTTCTTACCAAGAATTGATAAAGTTGTTGTGACGAAAGATAAAGAGTTTAGAGTTATAAAAGGGACATCTTCTGATTTTCCAGTAACACCACCTGATGATCCTAATGCTATGTCTCTATATATTATTACGGTTCCTCCATACACTTATAATGACAATGATTTAAAAGTTATTCCTATCCATAACAGAAGATATACAATGAGAGATATTGGTATTTTGGATAGAAGAATTGAGGAACTACAGGCAAGGTCTAATTTAAGACTTTTACAGGAAAAATCTAAGAGTGTCCAGATTAGAAATAATAATGGTGTTGATATATTCAAGAATGGTATACTCATTGATGATTTTTCTGGACACAGTATTGGTGATACAAATTCTTCAGATTATAGATGTTCAATAGATTTTGAAACAAATGAATTGAGACCTTCATTCTATAGTGATTCACACGAAATTTCTTTTGATTCTTCGGATTCAAATAATATCAACATGGTTAAGGTTGGTCCTTTATTATTGTTGGAACATACAGAAGTTTTACATCAATCACAGCCTGCTGCAAGTAAACCTATAAACTTAAACCCACACAACATGACCTACTGGTTTGGTGAAATTAAAATGAACCCTTCTTCTGATATGTGGTTCAGTCAAGATTTAAAACCTAGAGTCAACGTTAATGATTCTGGTGAAAATGATGCTTGGGAAAATTTATCAACAAGTGTTTCTTCAGAGTTGGCGCAAGGTTTTGGAACTCAATGGAATGATTGGGAAGACTTGTGGACTGGTAGAGAAAACTTTGTTTCGAATCAAGAAGCAGACCCATCTTCACTGGTTGAATCAAATGTTGTTAGATTACAAAATAGAGAGACTCAAAATTATTTGTTTGATGCTGTTGACAAGATCAATGTTGTAGGTTCTGGATTACCAAATAGAATTGAAAGAGATTTAACAAGTAAGAAAATAGACACCAGTATTGTACCTTTCATGAGACCCGATGAGGTTATTTTCATAGCAACCAACTTAAAACCAAAGACCACATTTTATGGGTTCTTTGATGATACTGCTTTAAGTTCGCCTGATATTGAACCTTGTTCTCAGATAGTTGTTACAAACCCTTCTAAAGTTTTTAATGACGGTTTGTATGACGGTGAAATTATAACTGGTGTTGATGGTGGAACTGCTAGAGTGGTTAAAAATGCAAATGATGGTAGTGGGTTAATATATGTTCAATTACTAACAGGTACATTTTCCTCTAATGAAACTATCAATGGTGGGACTTCTCTAGTTCAAGCGAAAATAAGTACAATAACAACCCCAACAGATTTAAAATCTGATGCTTCGGGTTTATTGTGTGGAGTTTTAAATATCCCAAGTTCAGAGACTAGTAAGTTTAGAACTGGCCAAAGACTTTTGAGATTAATTGATAATCAAGATAATGATTTGAGTAATTCAGAATCAGTAGCTGAGAGTAGTTACACTTCTCAGGGATTAATGGATGACCCAGAAAATTATGTTGTTTCAACTAGATTACCATTAATCAAGAGGTCGAATATATGTGATGAACTTTCTGTTTCGAAAGATGTATTTTCCAGAGAGTTGACATCGATTAACAGATGTCTAGATTGGAAAGACCCTCTATCACAAACGTTTATAGTTGATCCTGCATCCAACAGAAATGGAGTTTTTCTGAAGTCTGTTGATTTGTTTTTTAAGTCTAAGGATGATACTTTACCAGTTATGGTTGAGATTAGACCAACTATTAATGGTTATCCTTCTACATCTACTGTAATCCCTTTCTCGGAAGTTATATTAAATCCTTCTCAGGTTGTTGTCTCAGAAGGACCAGATGCGTCAGAAGATTCTAATAAGAACACAAGATTCACTTTTGATGCTCCAGTTTATCTGATTCCAGGTGAATATGCAATAGTTGTAAAGACGAATAGTAGCCAATATCAAATTTGGAGTGGTGTTGTAGGGAATTCTACACTGAATACAGATGGAAGTTCCGATATACTAAATCCAAAAATATCTAAGCAACCATTAGTTGGAAGTTTATTCTCTTCTCACAATTCTGGTGTTTGGGATGCTATTAATAATGAATCTATAATGTTTAGGTTGAATAAATGTCAATTTAACACTTCATTAGAATCAACAGCAATATTGAATGTCACTGTTCCATCACAGTCTGAGAGTTTTGACTTGTTCAAATTTAATGTGTCAATGCTGAAAAACTTTTTTGGAAGTCAAAACCCAACTTTTAAATACCAACTTGGAACTTCTAATTTGGTCGAGTTTCATGAAAATAGAAATATTGAATTGTCTAGTAGTAAATCTTTTGGTGGAAATACAACTCTAAAAATAGAGGCAAAGATTCCAGCATCTTCTAATGTTGATGTTTCCCCTGTTATTGACATGGAGAGGGTAAGTTTAATCACAGTTGGAAATATTGTTGATGCTGTTCAATATGATGCTTCCGATTTGACTATACAATCTGGGGGAACTGGTTTTTCAACTGGTGAAAAATTATTCTTGACAGATTCTCATGATAGTTCTAAACAAGCTATTTTCGAAATTCAAGCAACTAATGGTGCTATTACAGGTTTCACTCTATTATCCTCTTCTAAGGAGATGACAAATAGTGTTAATATTACAAGTAACACCGCTGGACCTGATGATGCGATCGTAATTGCTGATAGTGAAACTTCACCTTCTGGTAGTGTTGCTGATGCTGTATATATCTCAAAGAGGGTAAACTTACAATCATCATATGAATCTAAGGATATAAGAGTTTACCTTGATTTGTATAAACCAGCAGGAACTGATGTCTATGTTTATTACAAAGTTGCTAGTACAAGTGATTCTGTTATTTTTGATGATAGGAATTGGTACTTGATGAAACAAGTAACACCAGAGTATGTGGTCTCTGAATACAATAATGATTACAGAGAATATGTGTTTGGTACAGATTCTAGTCATAATGGTGTTGAACTTGTACATGACCAATCATTAGTTGATTTTAACGTGTATGCAATTAAGATTGTTTTGTCTTCTGATAGTAGTGTAAAAGTACCCAAAGCTAGAAATCTTAGAGCAATTGCCCTACAAGAACCTGTTAGTGTATAAATATAAGTGATATGGGATAAGTTGAATTCTTTAACGTTAAAAGAAATCATTCTTATATTTTTTATGTTTTATTTTTAGCACTTTAAGAAGTTTTCATTCTATTAATTTTTAAAGATAAGTAGGCTTAATTCTGTATAAGGAACGACAAAGCATGGTATGGCTACCAATATACTTTCACAAATCGTTCGGGTCTGGTAGGACTAAAGCGGAAATAATTTATGAGGTTTCGCCAAACTTTTGTTTTATAAAGGAGTGGGTATGGCTAACCCTACAAATAGAGAAGAACTGAAACAGTTTTGTTTAAGAAAACTTGGAAAACCTGTAATAGAGATAAATGTTGCTGACGAGCAGTTAGAAGATAGAATTGATGATGCTCTTAAAATGTATCATGATTTTCATTATGATGGTATTGAGAGAATTATAATTCAACATGAAGTCACTCAAACAGATAAAGATAATGGTTACATTACAATGAGCGATGCCGTTATTTCTATTGAGAAGATATTAGATCTGAATACAGGTAGTTCAAATGAAATACTATTTGATGCTCAATTCCACATGAATTGGGATGCCCTATACGCTTTTAATCAAACACCATCCCAAATGCAATATTATACAGCAACACAAGAAAATTTAAATCTTATCAATCAAATATTAAATGGTAAACAAATTCTCAGGTATAGAAGACATACTGATAAACTTTATATCGATATGGATTGGGATAAAATTGAAGTTGGTGGTTACATTGTTATTCAAGCATATCAAATAGTGAACCCCACAGTTTATGAGGATGTTTGGTCTGATAGGTGGTTAAGGGAATATACAACTGAATTGTTTAGAGAACAGTGGGGTCACAACCTGAGTAAATATTCTGGAGTTCAGATGCCAGGCGGTGTAACTTTCAACGGTGGAGATATTCTATCAGAAGCGCAAACAAGATTGAGAGAACTTGAACAAGAACTCCGAGACACTTACGAAGAACCTCCAACTTTTTACATGGGGTAATCATGGCAACTAATCCATATTTTAATAAAAACTATTCTTCACAATCAGAACAAGATCTGTATGATGACTTAATGGAAGAGTCAATCAAGATTCACGGAATTGATGTCAGTTACTTACCAAGAGATGTTCAAAAGATAGATTATCTATTCAAAGATGTTGAAGTTTCTCGATTTAACACAACTCATGATATCGAAATGTTTGTTGACAGTGTTGAGCAGTTTGGTGGCGAAGGTGATTTCTTATCCAAGTTTGGCGTGGAGATTCGTGACACTTTAGAACTTACTGTAATGGTTAACAGATTTGACACTCTCAATATAGGAAGACCGAAAGAAGGTGACTTGATTTTCTTTCCTTTCAATAAACAACTCTTTGAAGTTATGTTTGTTGAAGATGAACAAATATTCTACACTCTTGGTAAAAAGTTTGTGTATAGATTGAAATTAGAACTCTTTGAGTATTCTAATCAGATGATTAACACTGGTATTGAAGATATTGATAATATTCAATACAAAAATGCTTACTCTATTGAACTTACAACTACAACTGGAACTGGTGATTATGTTGTAGGTGAGAATGTTTTTCAAGGTACTGATTTAGCTTCTGCTACTGCAAAAGGTAGGGTTGCTTCATGGGCAAATAACACTTTAGAACTTATTGATGTTGTTGGTAAGTTTGTGGAAGGTGTAACTGTTGATGGTGACGGCGGCGCATCTTATGAGATAGATTTACCAGATAGTTATGAGGATGTTGAACTTGATATGCCAAATGATCCATTATCTGATAATATTGACTATGAAAAAGAAGCAGATAAAGTGATTGACTTTTCAGAAAACAATCCTTTCTCTGAAGAAGATTTATAGTAAGTCTTATAAATATATTTGTTATGGCTCTATACAATGAATATTTTTACCACAAAACTATTTTCAAAAGCGTTGCTACTTTTGGAACCCTTTTTAACGATATAACTGTAAAACGAAAAACTTCAGATGGTAATACTGTAAAGGAGTTGAAAGTTCCTTTATCTTATGGACCGAGAAGTAAATTCCTTGCTAAAATTGAAGAATCTGATAAAAATGTAGCAATTACACTTCCAAGAATAAGTTTCGAGATGTCTGGGTTTTCTTACGATTCTCAACGAAAACTAAACTCACTTGGAGTTCGATATAATACAACAGAAACTGGTTCTGAAAAATCCATGTACAATCCAGTTCCTTACAATATTGGATTTTCTCTAAATGTCTATGTAGAACATTTTGATGAAGGTTTACAAATAATAGAACAGATTGTTCCCTTTTTCAGCCCTTATCTAAACATCCCCTCTAAACTTGTCTATGATGATATGGGAATCGTTGATGACGTTCCAGTATTACTCAATGACGTTTCTTTAGAAGAGAGTTATGAGGGTCAGTTTGAAGATAAGAGGGTTATTATGTGGAACCTGAGTTTTACCCTTAAAACGAATATATTCAAACCAGTAAAAGAGTCTGATTTAATTCGTCAAGTTGAGACAAATGTTATTTCAACTCCAACAGGGGATTCTGGGGAAGTTACTCCTCAAGAAAAACAACAAGCACAAGAATCTGGTTCAAAATCAAAATCTATTACAAAACCTGGACTTACAGATCAGGGTCAACCAACTACAAAAGAATCTGAATCTGTTCCGAAAGAACAAATTGAAGCAGATGATGATTTCGGTTTCATTGAAGATTTCCTAGAAGGTATCTAATGTCAAAAGATTTCAAAGACATAGAAGAGGTGTTGGATATACTACCAGAAGAATCTGAAATAAAAGACTTGACAGAAGTTGAAGAAAATAGTATAATAGAAGTTCAAGATGAAAAAGATGAGTTTTCAGAAGAAATGCAAGAAAGTCGCAGAAAAGATTACAAGTTTGCGAGAAAGAATCTGAAAAATGCTATGGATATTGGAAACGAAGCTTTGGAAGACTTGATAGAGATTGCGAAGAGTTCTCAACAACCAAGAGCATACGAAGTCATAGCAACTCTTGTTAAGAATGTTTCTGATGCTTCTGATAAACTGATGGATGTAAATAAGAAACTTCATGAGATTGAAATCATCGCAGAACCAGAGAAGAACTTGAAAAATATGGATAAACTTGAACTGAATCAACAGAACAATACATACTATGTTGGTTCAACTGCTGATTTACAAGAACTTATCAACAATACAATGTCAGATAAAGAATTGATAGAAATTGATAAAGATGATGAGGATGAATAAATGCCAACTTATGAATATGAATGTACAAATTGTGGCCACAGATTCGAAAAAATACAAAGCATAAATGACGAACCTCTGAAAACTTGTGTTAAATGTGAGAAGAAGACTTTGAAAAAATTGTTCCATACTTCTGGGATAATATTCAAAGGTTCTGGTTTCTACACAACAGACTATAAGAAAAAAGGGAAGTGATGGAAACTCCCGAACAAGATATAGAACATTTTCAGGGAAATCCTCTTGTTAAAAAAGTTGGAGCTCAAATCCAATTTACTAAAGAGCAGATTGAAGAGTATGTTAAATGTTCTCAAGACCCCTTCTATTTTATTGAAAAATATATGAAGATTGTAACCATCGATTCTGGTGTCCAAGTAATCAAACTCTACGATTTTCAAAGAGAGATGATCAATAAGTTTGTAAATGAGAAGTTTATTTTAGCAAAATGTGCTAGACAGTCTGGAAAGACTATTGGTGTTGAATCGTTCATTCTTTGGTCTATTTTGTTCAAGGACAACTATCGTGTGGGTATGTTTGCGAATAAGTTTGATACATCCAAAAAGATTCTAAAGGAAATCAAATATTCATACGAACAACTTCCTATGTGGCTACAACAGGGTGTTATTACTTGGAACAAGCATAGTATAGAACTTGAAAATGGTTCTTCAATCACATCATCGTCAACTTCTGGTGATGCTGGACGTTCAAGAACATACAATTTAGTATTCTTGGATGAGTTTGCCTTTGTTCCAGATTATGTTGCTGCTGACTTTTTCACTGCCGTATATCCAACGATATCCTCTGGTAAGAATACGAAAGTTATTATCATTTCAACTCCAAATGGGTTGAACTTTTTTTATAGAATGTGGGTTGAAGCACAAGAAGGCAGATCAAATTATAAATTATTCGAAGCAAATTGGAGAGCAGTTCCAAGTAGAGATGATGCTTGGGCAGATGAAACTCTCGCTAATGTTGGAGAAAAAGCATTTCAACAAGAATATGAATGCGATTTCTTAGGTTCATCAAACACTTTGATATCAACCACGAAAATAAAAG
>CETH01173374.1_pt1 | contig 11698 bp, 13 predicted proteins | sample 361461 | NCBI WGS metagenome assembly CETH01 (sample SAMEA2622695, study PRJEB7988) | marine metagenome | isolation source: saline water (ENVO:00002010), including
CTTTCAGGTCCTTGGCGTGAACGTCCAGAGCGCGCATGGCTTCCGGCTTCAGCTCGGAGCTGTCGTACTCGAAGTAGAAAGTGGTGATGGCGCGCAGAGCAGCTTCTTCGCTGTTCATGCCGTTGTCCATACCAGCCCCGTTGCTGCCTGCACCGTAGCCAGCGTTCGGATCAACTGCGCCAGAGGTGTCACCACCCTTGGAGGAACAGCCAACAACAACGCCGAAAGCAACAACCAGAGCAGCAGCTTTGCCAAACTTGATAACTTGCATCATGAACTCCTATTAACCCCATATGGTTTAGTGTTGGTGCGCCCTATGGCAGGTATGGGGACCATGATGGTACGCGCAGGTCGTTGAACTGAGTCGGTATCACCGACCGTGCACGCCCGTTTGTTGATACCAGCATGAGTACACCCCGCCCCTGTTGACGGGTAGCATAAATTAACATAACGCCGTTGGGTGAGACCGTCGGGGACTCATCCAGTGACGTTTCTGTTAAAACTCTCAGGTTGCCGCGCTCAAGATCCTGCGTGGCAATCTGAAAATTACGGTAGCCCTCCTGACGGTGCACCATCACCATGGTGCGGCCATCCACGGACAGCTTGGCGTTGGCGTTGTAGTTGCCAACGAAGGTCAAACGCTCGGTATTACCCGAACTCAAATTCTGCTTGTAAATCTGCGGGCGCCCGCCGCGATCGGAGGTAAACACCAGCGTATCGTTACCCATCCAGGTCGGCTCGGTATCGATCGCGAAGTGGTTGGTCACCCGACGCAGCTGCTTGCTCGCCAGATCCATCACATAGATTTCCGGATTGCCGTCACGCGACAGCACGAAAGCCAGACGGGAGCCATCCGGCGACCAGGACGGCGCCCCGTTCAAGCCTTCAAAGCTGCTGATCCGTTCACGACGACCGGTACGAATATAGTGGATATAAATCTCCGGGCGACGCGACTCGAACGATACATAGGCAATCCGTTCACCGTCGGGCGAATAGCTAGGGCTCAGAATCGGTTCGCGCGATTGCAACAGGGTCACCGCACGCGCGCCATCGTAATCGCTGCGCTGCAGGGTGTAACGGGTGTTGTCGACCGAAAAACGCTCGGCAGCGACGTACAGCAGCTTGGTGTTGAAAGCGCCCTGAATGCCGGTCAGTTCCTTAAACACCTCATCACTCAGGTGATGGGCAATATCGCGCAGCTGCGTGCGAGTACCACTGATCGAACGCGTCAGCACGACCTGCTCACGCACCACATTGTACAAACTGTAGGTCAGCGAAAACGCATCTGCCCCTGTGGCAGACACCTGCCCCACCACCACGTAGTCAGCCCCGATCATGCGCCAGTCGCGGGCATTGATTTCGCTGTCGCGGGTTGGATAGCTGAGCATGTTGCCGCGCGGAATCGGCGCAAACATACCCGAGTTGCGCAAATCGTTGGCGGTAATGTCCGCCATATCTTCCGGCAGCGGCGCGCCGCCCTGCCAGCCAAACGGCACCACGGCAATCGGCGTGGCCTTGTCGGTACCACGGGTAATCTCGATGGCGCCCTGGGCCAGCAGAAGCTGGGTAAAACACAGGGCGACCAGGCCTACCAGTACGTGCGTCAGTCTCTTCATCAGAATGCCAGATCCTCTGGTTTGAAGCGCAGCGTACGCTGTCGATACATGCGATCGAACGCTGCGGGATTGTCACGTGACAGTGTCTGCATTTCCGGGATGCGTCCCACATTTCTGACCGCCTGTACGGCGGACTGATCAAAACCGGCGTCCCCACTGGAACGCGTGACCACCACATCGGTGATCTGCCCTGTCGGCAGCATACTCAGCTGCACCTCAACAACCATGCCATTACGCGCGGTCGGCGGGCGGCGCCACTGCTGGCTGACATAGCGACGAATAACATCGTCGTAGCTGGCCGCAACCTGATCACCACTGCGATCAGCCTGGGCCATCTGGTACTGCGTCTCTTCTGCCAGCAACTCGCTGAGGGCGCGGGCCTTGGCCTCTTCCTGGGCACGGCGCTCATTGGCCTGACGCTCCTGCTCGCGACGACGCTGCTCCGCTGCCTCCGCAGCCTTGCGCTCGGCTTCGGCTTCAGCCTTGCGACGAGCCTCTTCCTGCGCCTTGCGCCTTGCCTCTTCTTCGGCGCGCTTGCGCTCTGCCTCGGCACGCCGGGCTGCTTCAGCTTCTGCGGCCTTTTTCGCCTCTTCAACCTTGCGTCGCTCGGCGGCAGCAGCCGCCTCGGCAGCCTTGCGATCGGCCTCTGCCTGCGCCTGACGTTCCGCCGCTGCAGCGGCTGCCTGCGCTTGTTCCCTGGCCTTTTCGGCCGCGGCAGCGCGGGCAGCTTCAGCTGCTTGCTGCTGCTGACGCTGGGCTTCCATAGCCTCTTCTTCATGACGCGGCGCAGCTGTCTTCTGCGCCTCGCCGGCAATCTTCTGGTCAGTCTGCGTCACAGCCGGACTCATTGAATCCAGCTGCACCAGCGTGGCTTGCACAATCGGCTTGGCCGGATCGAACTCAGGCGCACTGCTGAATGAAGCGAACAGCAAAATCGCCACCGCCAAATGCAGCCCTGCGGCCTTCAAAAACGGCGTCGAGTAGCGCTCGGACGCCGTAGGCCGATGTTGATATCGCGTGCTCACGGCGCCTCGGTAATCAGACCTACGTTGGGGACGCCTGCCTGCTGCAAGGCCCCCATGGCAGTCACAACCACGCCATAGTTGGCGTTCTTGTCACCCCGAATGTAGACCAGCGTGTCCGGTTTGGCGGTCATGATCTTGGTGACACCTTCGGTCATTTCGGCCAGCGATACGACGCTGTCGGAATGATTTTCGGTATCCACGCTCTCACCCAGGTTCCAGTAGTAGGTACCATCAGCCAGCACCGACAGGGTCAACACCTGCTGATTGCTGTCAGACGGCAGAACCTCACTGGATACCTGCGGCAGATCGACCTTTACACCCTGGTTGAGCATCGGCGCGGTCACCATAAAGATGACCAGCAGCACCAGCATCACGTCGATGTACGGCACCACGTTCATTTCCGCGACGGGTTTGCGCTTCTGTCGCCGCCCCTGCATGTGCATGCCCATAACGACTCCGCTTACTCCTCGCGTGCGTGAACGCGGCGGTGCAGAATGCTGGAAAACTCTTCTGCGAAGGTGTAGTAGCGGCCGATCAGCATTTCCGAACGGGCGGAGAAGCGGTTGTACGCAACCACCGCGGGGATCGCCGCAAACAGGCCGATGGCAGTCGCCACCAGCGCTTCGGCGATACCCGGAGCAACGGTCGCCAGTGTCGCCTGCTGCACGGTCGCCAGCCCGCGGAAGGAGTTCATGATCCCCCAAACGGTACCAAACAGGCCTACATACGGACTGGTTGAGCCGACGGTCGCGAGGAACGGCAGATGCTGTTCGAGCTTTTCCTCTTCGCGCGAAATGGCAACACGCATGGCGCGCTGCACTGCGTCCATCACCGCATCGGGATCCACTCCCGACTGCTGACGCATGCGTGAAAATTCCTTGAAGCCGGCACGAAAGATCTGCTCCAGACCCGAGTTCTCATCCGGGGAGCCGGTGACCTGACGGTACAGCTGGGACAAATCGACACCGGACCAGAAGCGGTCTTCAAAGTCATCCAGCGCACTCTTGGCCCCGCGCATGACGCTGCCGCGCTGAAAAATGAGCACCCACGACATCACCGATGCCGCCAGCAGCGACAACATTACCAGTTGCACCAGCACACTGGCGCCGGACACCAGGTGCCATATCGACATTTGGTCAGCCTGCACGCTCAGCTACTCCTCGCTTGTCCATCAAATTTCTGACTCATTACCCGTTGATCTCGGCCCGGGCGGTGTTCTCGAATGCCGTACGCATGGCTTCGGGAATCGCTCTCGGGCGATAGCGGTCGGCGCTGACGCAGGCGACCAGCACCTCACCTTCACACAACAACTCTCCCGCCCGAGTCACGCTCTGGCGGAAGCGAATACTTGCTCGCTTGGTTTCCAAGACAGTCGCAGTTACGACAAGTTCATCATCCAATCGTGCGGGCGCGTGATAACGTGCCGTGACAGAGTGCACAACAAAAATGACGTTTTCTCTCTGCAGAGCGCTTTGATCAAAGCCCAGATTACGGACCAGCTCCGTCCGCGCACGCTCCATAAACTTCAGGTAATTGACGTAGTAGACGATGCCACCGGCATCGGTATCTTCAAAGTAGACGCGGGCTTTCAGCTCGAACGGCGGCCCAGAACGTTCAACGCGCATAATGTAGAGCCAAGCAAGGGTTTTGCATAGTGGGTCTCCTGGCAAAATGCAAAATATTTTTTCAGGACGCGTCCGGCGCCGCCGGATCGTCAAACAGATCGGCTGCCGCCCCGGCCATCCGGGGCGGCAGTCTCAGACCAAAGTGCTGATAGGCGTGCCGCGTGACGACTCGACCACGGGGCGTGCGCATGATGAACCCCTGCTGGATCAGGTAGGGCTCCAGCACATCCTCAATGGTGTGTCGTTCCTCGCCGATAGACGCCGACAGATTGTCCAGCCCGACCGGCCCGCCATCGAACTTTTCGATCATGGTGAGCAGCAGACGGCGGTCCATGTGATCAAAACCCTGCTCGTCCACATCGAGCAGGTTCAGAGCCTGATCCGCCACGTCCTGGCTGATGACACCGGCACCGCGCACTTCGGCAAAGTCCCGCACCCGGCGCAGCAGACGGTTGGCGATTCGGGGGGTACCGCGGGAGCGGCGGGCGATCTCGCGCGCGCCGCCGTCATCCATCTGCAAACCAAGAATGGCGGCAGAACGCGCCACGATGGTTGCCAGGTCGGCAACCGAATAGAATTCCAGCCGCTGCACAATGCCGAAGCGGTCGCGCAGCGGGTTGGTCAGCATTCCGGCTCGGGTGGTGGCCCCGACCAGGGTAAAGGGCGGCAGATCCAGCTTGATCGAACGGGCAGCCGGGCCTTCGCCGATCATGATGTCGAGCTGATAATCTTCCATCGCCGGATACAGAATCTCTTCGACGACCGGAGACAGGCGATGAATCTCGTCAACAAAGAGCACATCGCCCGCTTCCAGATTGGTCAGCAGTGCAGCCAGGTCACCGGCGCGCTCCAGCACCGGTCCGGAGGTGCTCTTGATCTTGGCACCCATCTCCTGGGCGATGATATTGGCCAGCGTGGTCTTGCCGAGACCGGGCGGCCCGAAGATCAGCACATGATCCAGCGCCTCGCCACGCCCCTTGGCCGCCTTGATGAACAATTCCATCTGCTCACGCACGGTCGGCTGGCCGATATATTCTGCCAGCTTGAGCGGCCGAATCGCGCGGTCAATGACTTCTTCCTGCTGCCTGGGCGTTGCCGCGATCAGGCGATCTTCTTCCAGCATGTCTTATCCATTCAAAGGGAACGCAACCAGTTCTGCACCGGATCTGCGCTACACCATGCCCCTGAGCGCACGGCGAATCAACTCTTCACTGCTCAGCCCGTCTTCCTCGACCGCCGCAACCGCCTTGCTGGCCTCCTGCGGCTTGTAGCCCAGGGCAATCAGCGCACTGACCGCGTCGGCACTTGGCTTGACCGGCGCATTGGCGACACCCGACGGGGCCGCCGGAGACACTGCACCCGGCAGCGCGTCCCAGGCCTTGAAGCGATCACGCAACTCGATCAACAGTCGCTCGGCAGTCTTCTTGCCAACCCCCGGCACCCTCACCAGGGCACTGACATCCTGATGCTGCACGGCCATCACCAACTCTTCAACTTCCATGCCCGACATCAGCGCCAGCGCCAGCTTCGGGCCCACGCCATTGAGCCGGATCAGTTCGCGAAACAGCTCTCGCCCGCGCTTGTCAGCGAAGGCATAGAGCAACTGCGCATCCTCACGCACAACCATATGGGTATGCAGGGTTACCTTCTCGCCAAGCGCCGGCAATTGATAAAACGTGCTCATCGGCGCATCCAGCTCGTAACCAACCCCTTGCACATCCAGCAAAATATGTGGCGGCTGTTTTTCCAGCAAAATCCCGCTCAAACGCCCTATCACCAGTGCTACTCCCTGAAAGTCAGATCAACGACGGCGCACACGGCCGGCGCGCATCGCCAGCGCGGCATTGCCCAGCTGCTGCTGCACACCGCTCATGTGGGCATGACAGAGGGCAATCGCAAGCGCATCGGCAGCATCGGCCTGCGGTGTACCGCCCAGGCCCAGCAATTGGGTAACCATGTGCTGCACCTGCTTCTTGTCAGCCGCCCCGGTGCCGACTACCGCCTGCTTGACCTGGCGCGCACTGTACTCGTGCACCGCCAACCCGGCATTGACCGCAGCAACGATAGCCGCCCCCCGCGCCTGACCCAGCTTGAGGGCAGAATCCGGATTACGCGCCATGAACACCTGCTCGATGCTGACCACATCAGGCTGGTATTGACCAATCAGCTCCGACAGATAGTGAAAAATTTTCTGCAGGCGCTCCGGGAAGGCACCATCGCCCACCCGGATACAACCGGACGTCACATACTCCTGACGGCCAGCCGCGTGGCGGACAATACCGAAACCGGTTATCCGGGAGCCGGGGTCAATCCCCAGTATCAGCGCCATGTGTTATCCGTCAGCATGCGGGCCATAGAAAAAAGGGAGGCCCGCGCCTCCCTTACCTGCATCAGTATGCGCCGGCTCAACCCAGCTGTTCCATGATGTCATCGGAGATCGATGCATTGGAATAGACATTCTGCACATCGTCCAGATCTTCCAGCATATCGATCAGCCTGACCACCTTCTGCGCCGTATCCAGATCCAGCTCGGCCTGGGTCGACGGCACCATGGTGACCTCCGCCGATTCCGGGGCAAAGCCCGCCGCCTCAAGGGCATCGCGCACCGCACCGAACTCCTCGAAGCTGGTGAACACGTCAAAGGAGCCGTCATCGTTGGTGACGAAATCTTCCGCGCCCGACTCCAGCGCCACTTCCATCAGCGACTCTTCATCCGTATCGGCAGAAAACGTCAACTGACCGCGCCGGGTAAACAGATACGCAACGGAGCCATCGGTACCCAGATTGCCGCCGCACTTGCTGAACGCATGACGCACTTCGCTGACCGTGCGGTTGCGATTGTCCGTCATCGCCTCGACCAGCACTGCCACACCACCGGCACCGTAACCCTCGTAAGTCAGCTCTTCCATGTTGTCGGCATCGTTGCTGCCGGCACCACGAGCAATGGCGCGATCGATGGTGTCACGGGTCATGTTGGCGCCCAGCGCCTTGTCGACCGCCGCGCGCAAACGCGGGTTGTCAGCCGGGTTACCGCCGCCGACCTTGGCGGAAACGGTCAGCTCACGAATCAGCTTGGTAAAGATCTTGCCCCGCTTGGCATCCTGAGCCGCCTTGCGGTGCTTGATATTGGCCCATTTTGAATGACCGGCCATAAAACTAACTCCAGATAGCAGAATCCCCGCCGAGCCAACGGCACTGCGGGGACAAGGAACTTACTCAGCCTTGGGCTGTTCACGCAGACGAATGTGCAGCTCACGCAGCGACTTGTTATCCACCTCACCCGGCGCCTGGGTCATGACACAGGCAGCGCTCTGGGTTTTCGGGAAGGCAATCACTTCACGAATCGACTGCGCGCCGGTCATCAGCATAACCAGACGATCCAGACCAAAGGCTAAACCACCGTGCGGCGGCGCGCCGTACTTCAGCGCATCCAGCAGGAAGCCGAACTTCTCCTGCTGCTCGTCTTCGCTGATGCCCAGCACACGGAATACGGTCTGCTGCATGGTCTTGTCGTGGATACGAATGGAACCACCGCCCAGCTCGGTACCGTTCAGCACCATGTCGTAGGCACGCGACAGCGCGGCAGCCGGATTGGCTTCCAGCTCGGCAGGCGTGCACTTGGGCGCGGTGAACGGGTGGTGCATCGCGGTCAGGCTGCCGTCGTCGTTTTCTTCGAACATCGGGAAGTCGACCACCCACAGCGGCGCCCATTCGCAGGTGAACAGATTCAGATCGTGACCGAGCTTGATACGCAGAGCGCCCATTGCCTCGGATACGATGCGCGCCTTGTCTGCTCCGAAGAACACGATGTCGCCATCAACCGCGCCAACGCGATCCAGAATCACATTGATGTTGTCCAGCGGGATATTCTTGACGATCGGCGACTGCAAGCCTTCTACACCTGCTGCGCGTTCGTTGACCTTGATGTACGCCAGGCCCTTGGCACCATAGATGCCGACGAACTTGGTGTAGTCGTCGATCTGCTTGCGCGGCATGCTCGCACCGCCCGGAACGCGCAGCGCGGTGACGCGGCACTTGGGATCATTGGCCGGACCTGCAAACACCTTGAACTCGACATCCTTGAGCTGATCTTCAACATCCACCAGCTCCAGCGGGATACGCAGGTCGGGCTTGTCGGAGCCGAAACGGCGCATGGCTTCGGCCAGTGACATGTGCGGCAGCTCGCCAAACTCGACGTCCAGCACTTCCTTGAACAGGTTGCGCACCATGGTCTCGGTGATATCCATGATGTCTTTTTCGTCGAGGAAGCTGGTCTCGATGTCGATCTGGGTGAATTCCGGCTGACGGTCTGCGCGCAGATCTTCGTCGCGGAAGCACTTGGCGATCTGGTAGTAACGGTCGAACCCGGCAACCATCAGCAACTGCTTGAACAGCTGCGGCGACTGCGGCAGGGCGAAGAAGCTGCCCGCATGGGTGCGGCTCGGCACCAGGTAGTCACGCGCACCTTCCGGGGTGGCACGAGTCAGAATCGGGGTTTCCACATCGAGGAAACCATTGTCATCCAGGTAACGGCGAATGCTGGAGGTGATGCGCGAACGCAGCTTCAACTTCTCGGCCATTTCAGGGCGACGCAGGTCGATAAAGCGGTAGCGCAGGCGGGTTTCCTCGCCCACGTCGGTATATTCGTTGAGCGGGAACGGCGGCGTCTCGGCCTCGTTCAGCACCTCAAGCTCGTAGCCCAGTACCTCGATGGCGCCCGACGCCATGTTGGCGTTACGTGCACCTTCCGGACGCAGGCGCACCTTGCCGGTTACCTTGACCACATATTCGCTGCGCACACGGTCAGCCTTGGCAAAGGTTTCAGCGCGGTCCGGATCAAACACCACCTGGGCCAGGCCTTCGCGATCACGGATATCAAGGAAGATGACCCCACCATGGTCACGGCGACGGTGAACCCAGCCGCAAAGAGTTACTTCCTGATCCGCCAGCGATTCGTTCAGCTGGCCGCAATAGTGGCTACGCATCATGGTATGGTGCTTCCTGTGGTCGGCAAATTCGTTGCGATAGGATGCGTTGCGACGGTACACGCGCAAGGCACCCAAACAAAACGCCATACTATACCGGAAACTTGCCCCGCTAGGGAGTCCGCCCCGGCATGCTCACAGCACCCGGGAACCTCTGGCGATGGTGGACATCGGAGTAAAGAGATATACCGCAGCGACGATACATCCAGCAGCGCCGCAGCGGTACAAACAGCAATACAAGCAAGGAGCCAAAATGAAAATCGATATCGGCATTACCGAAACTGATCGCGCGCAAATCGCTGAAGGCCTGTCACGCCTGCTGGCAGACACCTACACCCTGTACCTGAAAACCCACAATTTTCACTGGAACGTCAAAGGCCCGATGTTCCAGACCCTGCACCTGATGTTCGAAACCCACTACACCGAACTGGCACTGGCAGTCGACGAAATTGCCGAGCGCATTCGCACACTGGGCTTCCCGGCGCCGGGTACCTATCGCCAGTTCGTCGAATTGAGCAGCATCAAGGAAGAAGAAGGAGTACCGGAAGCGAAGGAAATGATTCGCCTGCTGGTCGAAGGTCACGAAGCCTGCGTACGCACCGCGCGCAGTATTTTTCCGCAATGTGACGAGGCCCATGACGAACCCACGGCCGATCTGCTGACCCAGCGCATGCAAACCCACGAAAAAACTGCCTGGATGCTGCGCAGCCTGCTGGAAAGCTGATCAGGTCGACAGCCCCGGCAACCGGACGCCCGACTCCGTTTGGAGGCCGGGCGTTTTCAGGTTAGAGTGCCCCGGCGGCTCAAGCTATGAGCCGCACCAAGCAGCATGATCACAATACCAACAGCACTCTATTTACGGTGAGCCTCTTGAAGACCCTTCGTTATTTGCACCTTTTCATCGGTGCTGCCGCCCTGCTGGCCGGCCTGTTCGCCAGCGTCCCGTTCCTGACCCCGTCAGCACCGATCAGCTACCCTGGCCTGCTGGCCATTCTGACCGGCCTGATCAACCTGCAGCAATTCGCCCAGCAGCGTACAGCAGACCGCGGCATGGCCGGCGGCGTTGCCCTTGTCGGCTCGGCCCTGCTGATCGTCTCCGCGTGCATCCCGTTCGGCGCGTTGCTGATCCACCCGCTGTTTGCCGACTGGAGCATCTGGGCACTCAGCGCCGCCATTACCGGCGTCTGCCTGCATACCCTGATCGTACTGGTGCAGGAACTGGCTGCCATTCAACGCGCCCCGCGACCGGCCAAAAAGGCAGCCAAGCCCAAAGCATCCAGCAACGGTGGCAGCGGACGAGAAAACGGCACTGTCAAATGGTTCAACACCAGCAAGGGTTTCGGCTTTATTACCCGCGATGACGGCGGCGATGTCTTTGTCCACTTCCGGTCGATTCAGGGCGAAGGTCATCGAGCCCTGCAGGAGGGCCAGCGCGTGTCCTACGTGGTTGCCAATCGCGACAAGGGCCTGCAGGCCGAGGATGTCACCATCCTCAACGAGCGCAAGCGCTGAACACTTCGCCTCAGTAATGGGGCGGCGGTGCTTCCTCCCCGGCGTCGCCGGGGATCTGCGCCGCCAGATCAGCCTGCCGCTTGGCCACCAGCTCCAGCGAGCGGCGCAGGCGATCCAGCTCAAACTGCTGCGCCGCCAGCGCATCGTTCAACGCCTGAATGGTGTCATCCTGAAACGCCAGTCGCGTTTCCAGCTCATCCACCCTTGCCACCAATTGATCCTGCGTCATTTTTCCTCCTCAACGAACCCGCATTCGCCGCGCAGAGCAATCCTCACCTTATCCAGAACTGCTTGCAGCGCCGCGGCTTCATAAGGCTTGACAGGCAACTTGCCCCACACCGGGGCCGGCCATGCCGGATCCGTTTGATATCGCACAATGTGATGAACATGCAGCTGGGGCACCATATTACCCAAGGCAGCAATATTCAGTTTGTCTGCTGCAAAGTTATCCGCCAGCAATGCGGCAAGCCGATCGGATTCCCGATGAAACTGAGCCCGGTCGTCGTCGGCAAGTTCAAATACCTCACGCATTTGCGCCCGCCGCGGCACCAGAATGAACCAGGGATATTGACTGTCGTTCAACAGCAACACACGACAGAGCGTAAAGTCTCCGACAACCACACAGTCCTTCTGCAGCTGTGCATGCAATTCAAACATCCGAATCCGCCTCAGAATCAATAAACTTTAAAAACGTCTCAAACAGGGATAAATCAAACGCTTTTCCGGTATTTACGCACACTGCGTATAAAAAAATGCACACAAGATATCGCCATTTGTGGCGCAATATTTTATAAACATTCCCCGACAAAACGCTGTTTTTTAAGGCGCTTGCTTTCGCCTTTGGCACATCGGTGCTTAAATATAGAGCGAAAACAAGAGACCAGGCCGCTAGCAGCCTGTTGAAATTCGCCGCGATGATTACGTCCACTGCTTCT
>CETH01105718.1_pt1 | contig 11696 bp, 17 predicted proteins | sample 361461 | NCBI WGS metagenome assembly CETH01 (sample SAMEA2622695, study PRJEB7988) | marine metagenome | isolation source: saline water (ENVO:00002010), including
TCTCAGGTGGAAAGTCCACGTAACGTCTTGAAACTTCATTCCATACAAGTCCTACTTGATGTTTAACAAGTTGTCTTGCTACAAATATGGGTGCCTTGATCCTGAACTGCATTGATGCGTGTGCAAATGGTGACCAGTGTTCGTGTTCTGCTAGGAACTTTATCAACTTTTCATCTTTGCCATCAAACACATCTTTAGTTTTTGAATAACTTACCCTAGCGGCATTGACAACAGATAAATCTGTTCCCATTCTATCTATAAGTTCTACCTTCATCATAGTCCCATTAAGTCTCGCATATCAGGATTAATCATTTCACGACCCCATTGAGGTTGCATAGTTATTTTAACCTTGCATTTTAGTCCTGGTATGCTTTCAATTTTCTGTTGTACATCTAAAGGTATTGTATCAGCGGCTGGACAAAATGCTGATGTCAAACTCATTAATACAAATACATATCTTTCTTCAGTTATTTTTACATCATAAATTAAACCTAAATTGTATATGTCTATAGATATTTCTGGATCATATACTTCTTTAAGTTTTTCTGTGATGTATCCAATATATTCATCTTTCATTTCTTGATTATCTTTTATATCGTCCAATGTCGCGTGTAGACTAGGATCTATATTTGTATGTGGTTGAGGAGTCCACCCTGGAGGCATATTAATTGTCATGTGCTATCCTTATTATTTTTTCTATTAAACTTGCAAATCCTATTTGTCTCTGCATTGTAAGTAACTCTCTGATTCCTAATGCTTGAAAGTTTTCTAATGTTAGATTTGCAACTTCGCTTCTATGTTCACCGTTTACCATATCTATTATTATTTTTGCAGTTCCTTTTGTAATAAAAGACTCTGCGTCATGATTATATTTCATTGTGCCATTTTCTAAAATTTCTCCTACTACCCAAAGGTTAGATACACATCCACGTATTTTGTTTTCATTTATTTTAAATTTGTCTTCTAAAGGTTCTGCATTTTTTGCCTCATCGATAATATATTGTAATCTGTCATGTCCTTCAAGTGGTGCCATTAGTTCGCCTCGTTCTTTAATTTTATCTAGTATCATTATTCTCCTAATCCGTCCACTGCTCTGGCGTGAAATGCAATTTTCTTTTCTTCTTCTGTAAGTTCATCATATATTTTTTTATATTCTAAATATTTTTCTTCAGTTAAACTGTGCCAACCAACGCATACTCCTGTTGGAGATCGTCCACATCTGCAGGCCATTATCCAATTGATCCTTCCATGCTTACTTCTAATAGTTTATTGGCCTCTACGGCAAATTCCATTGGTAGTTTTTGAAATATCTCTTTACAAAATCCTGCTATGATTAAATTTCTAGCATCTTCTTCTTTAAGTCCTCTTTGCATCACATAGAATAATTGTTCATCATCAAGTTTAGATGTTGTTGCTTCGTGATTACAATTACTTGTACTGTTTCTATTTTCAATATATGGTATAGTACTTGCATGACAACTACTACCCAACATTAATGAATCGCATTGAGTAAAGTTTTTTGAGTTATCTGCTTTCTTCATAACTCTAACTAATCCTCTGTATGTGTTTTTAGAATGACCTACAGATATACCTTTTGATATAATTGTGCTCTTAGTATTTTTACCCATATGTATCATTTTAGTACCTGTATCCGCTTGTTGTCTACCATTAGTTAATGCAACTGAATAAAATTCTCCTACTGAGTTATCTCCCATTAGCAAACAAGAAGGATATTTCCAAGTTAGTCTAGACCCTGTTTCAAATTGCGTCCAGGTAATTTTTGAGTTACGTCCTTTGCATTTACCACGTTTGGTTACAAAATTGTATATGCCACCTTTGCCTGTAACCGGATCTCCAGGATACCAATTTTGTATTGTTGAATATTTTATTTCTGCGTCATCCAATGCAACAAGTTCTACATTAGCGGCGTGTAATTGATTCTCATCTCTCATTGGTGCAGTACATCCTTCAAGGTAACTTACATAACTGCCTTTGTCTGCTATAATTAAAGTTCTTTCAAACTGTCCTGTGTTGGCCGCATTAATTCTAAAATATGTAGACAGTTCCATAGGACATCTTGTATTAGGTGGAATATAAACAAATGATCCATCTGTAAACACAGCAGAGTTTAAAGCGGCAAATGAATGATCGCTTATGGGTATTACTGAGCCTAAATATTTTTTAACAAGGTCTGGATGATTTTTAACTGCTTCTGAAAATGAACAAAATATAATACCTTGTTTTGCTAAATCTTTTTGAAATGTTGTTGCAACAGATACAGAATCAAATACTGCATCAACAGCCACACCTGCTAGTTTGGCACGTTCAGACAAAGGTATTCCTAACTTTTCAAAATCTTTTTTAATTTCAGGATCTACATCATCATAACTTGCAGGTCCTTTTTTAGGTGCAGAGTAATAACTTATTGATTGGAAGTCAATAGGTTCTATATCAAGATTTGCCCAATTAGGTTGTTCTAATTTTGTCCAACGTTGATATGCTTTTAATCTAAATTTTAATAACCAATCGGGTTCTTGTTTAATTTTTGATATTTGTTTTATTGTGTTTTCGTTTAAGCCTGGAGGAAGTGTCTCTGATTCAACGTTTGTTGTAAACCCTGCATCATATTTTTTGTTAAGTCTTTCTTGTAATACATCACTCATTTGTCTCTAAAATACTTATTGAGTTTATCTGGCTCGTTTTTGTGTTTGCCGTCTGGGTCCAATGAATCTTTTTTAGTTGTAAGCACTGCCCATTGTTGTGACCATTTGCCATTAAACTCTACCCATTTTGCACCTTCTTCATCTGTGTCTGGGAGTATTGCATCTTCTGGACACTCTGGTTCACATACTCCACAGTCAATACACTCGTCTGGATTAATGACAAGCATATTTTCGCCCTCATAAAAACAATCCACTGGACATACTTCAACGCAATCTGTGTGCTTACACATTATACACTTGTCGTTGACTGTGTACGTCACCTAGAAACTTTTTATTGCCTCTAATTTTTCTTTGGCACTAGATAACTTTTCTAATTCTTTCTCAACAGTTCCAGTGTAATCAATATGATCTGCTACTGTTTGAGTAGGACTATCTAGGTATATTCTAATGTTGGCTTCTATTTGGTATATTTCACCTTCTAGTTTTTTTATAAGTGCTTTTTTTATCATGTATTCTCCTATGTATAATTGTATAACAGATCTTGGTATTTGTCAACGTCGTGGTTTAATTTTGTCAGTATTTATAGTATACTTAAATATTAAAATATGAATAAGAAAAACCTTTGCATATTACCATGGATTAGTTTAGACAGAAATGCGGACACATCGAACCCGTCGTTTGCACCCTGTTGTGTTTACCAAGCACAGAACAAACCACATCACAATTTTGAAGCATATTGGAAAAGCAACGAAATGGAAAATGTTAGACAACAGATGAGGCTTGGTCAGAGACCGGCAGGATGTTGGAAGTGCTACAAGGATGAAGATACTGGTAAAAAATCTATGAGGCAGAGTGTAAACGAATCAAGGCTTGATGTACACAAAGACCTTTTGGATAAAAAGGCCGCTGTTCTAAAACCAATACAAATTAAATTATTGGCTGGTGCTAGTTGTAATCTGGCGTGTAGAATGTGCCAAAGTCATGTAAGCAGTAAAGTTTATAATGTATGGGAGGCGATTGGAATGCCTTTGAAACAACCATACAAATATGATTTTGAAAGTGAAGAGATAATCAGAGAAAATGCTGAGTCTGTAAGGTATATAGATCTTATGGGAGGTGAACCTTTTTACAACAAAAGAATACACAAACTAATACAATGGCTTGTTGATAACGATCACGCAAAAAATATAACCATATATGTGACAACAAATGCCATGCTTCTAAACGATGGACTTATTAATAACCTTAAAAAATTTAAAGAGGTTGTGGTTATTGTAAGTTTAGATGCAGTGGGCAAAAAACATGAATACATTCGTCCTGGAGCGGATTGGAACACAATAGTTGATAACATTGAAAAATTACAGAGAAATAGATTAAATGTAATAATCCAGCCAGTAATATCTGCAATTAATATTTTATGTCTACCAGAATTAATAGACTGGTGCAATGAAAGAAAATTACACATGACTCAAATGAGTTTGGTTCATGAGCCAGAAGCACTACACCCAAAAAATTTACCTAATTCATTGAAACATTTAGTTGATAAAAGATTTACTAATTTCCTGCAGGACGAACCTACAGATAGTTGCCTTGAGTTTGTAAGGAAATTAGATAAGCATTGGAACACAAAGATAACAGACTTTATGCCCGAATGGCATTTAGTATACAACCAAAACAAAATTGAAGGACAATTTGAACAGGACTATGATTTATACAGAAGCACATTGGAATACATTAACAAGATCTCCTAGATTTAAATTTTTATTTGAATTAGCGATGTTGATTGCGAATGCACAGTCACAAGGGAAAGCACCTAGAGGAGAAAGAGAATGGGATAAAATATCCAAAGACTTTAAATCAATTTATGGTAGAGCAAAACACTTATTCTGTGATGTAAGAGCCTTGCGAGATCCAGAGCACGTTGAATTTATAAAAAATTTTAAAATGGACTTATGGAAAGTCCATCAGGATCTTGACCAGCATGATAAATTAGTTGAAGTTGCAAAAAAATGGACCAGCAATCATTTGCACATAGGAGATCATTTATCTTTACTTTCTATGCCTTCTACAAGGAATGCTGTGATAGAGTTCTTACAAAAGAATACAGGCAGAAAGGTTAGAATCCATCAGGAGGAATATTGGAACAAAACTCATCTTAAACACTATAAAGTAGACGCAGAATATTTTAGCGATCCTGACGATATCAATTATAACGATTGCATTATAATAAGTCTGCCTTTGCATGGAACATATGAAACTCCAAAATGGATATATGAACTATTCAAGAAATGTAGTGCAATAAATGTCCCTATATTGGTTGATGTTTGCTGGGCATGGTTCCAACATGATTTTTTTCTTAATTTAAGTTATCCTTGTATTGATACTGTAACTTGCACATTAGGAAAAATGTTTCCAATAGAAGGCTTTAGACAAGCATTTAAGTTTTGTAAAACAAAAGACATATCAAAGTATGACACAATGTACAGTACAAATAGATTTGGAAATGAATTGCTAATAGGACTTATGGAAAAATTTCCTGCAAATGATATAGTTGAAAAGTATAAGGACAAGCAAACATACTGGTGTGATATATTAGGATTTGAAAAAACAAATAGTGTTCATAATGCTAAGAGTGGAGATGATTTATTATGGTACGCAGAACATAAACATCTTGTGGAGGATGGTGTAAATCAAAAACTATTTAATTTTGTGCCTTTATTTGAAAATCACGATTTAGTTGTATCTTATTTGAACGAGACAGGCAATATGTTTCATAAGCACTCTTAACTATTGCCAAAACCAATGCGGGTCAGCATTGTTCTTACTCTTATCTAACAACTTTAATAAGTCTTTATTGAAATGTTCTATAACTGTTTTAGATAATTTGCCATCTGTAACTTGTGAAACTATTATGTTGCTGTCACATTCTAATAATTTTAATAATCGTTTGTCTTTAAACGGTGTGAAAAGCATAGTATTATTAATATGCCAAACCTGTATATCATTGCAAATCATTTGACTTAACTTATCTATATTAACAGGTTCAACTTTTTTACATTTTTTTCTATATACTAAATCAAAAAATTCTCTCATATAGCAAGTTGGATTTGAATCAAATATTTCAATAAGATCTTTGCCTCTATTTTTTAATATGTTTTGAACATAAAAAGGATTTCTTAAAATGTATTCATCTCCATAGAATCCTGTAACAATACATTGAGGAGATCCTATTTCTTGTATTTGATTAAAGCCATAGTAATCTAACTCTAATGTTGCTTGTAGTTTTTGATAATCTTTTTTCTCAATGTCAAATAATTTGTAATCAACATTCAAATAATCTAAAACACTTCTAACTGTTAATGTATCAAGTCCGTTATTATTTGGTACTAATATGTCTAGTGTATTACATTTAAGAAATGCTTTAGTATTATCTAGTAATACTTTTTTAATAAGTGCTACTGCATAAGGTTCTTCGTCAAAACTATGCCAACCAACACATCTTGCAACAGTTGATCTACCACAACCACAAGACTCTGGTTTATCATAAAACCCTTTTTGATATGTTAAATGCCATTCACTATCGTGCTTTAATATTCCATCAACAGGAACATAGTTGTCTAGTTTTGTAAAATTACTGCAGGTATGTTCATCATACCAAAGTGGAAAGTCTCTTAATTCGTTGTGTGTTATTTCAATAGTGTCGTCAAACTTAATGGTGCAATAATTATTTGCTGTTCCTTTTGTTATACTATTGTTATCACGAGTCCAGTTGTCATCAAAAAGTATTTTATAATTTTTGTGATTAATTTCGTTTAGACTAAAGTCGTTTTTATAGTCTTTATCATTGGTTATCAGAAAGTTCATTTAATTTTTTTTCTAATTCAGGATAACCACCAAGGTGTTCGTCGTCTAACCAAATTTGTGGCATTGTTTTAGCATTAGGTACAAGTGCTAATAAGTCTTGTATTTTGTGTCCTTCTGCTATGTTTTTTTCTTCGTACTCTATACCTTTATTTTTTAAAAGGTTCTTTGCTCTGTCGCACCATGGACAGGCTGGTTTACTCCATACTATTGCTTTCATTCGTTTAAATCCTTTTCTAATTGTTCTTTCACTTTTACCCAACCATAAAAAATAATATCATACCACAACCAATTTACAATCAAACCTAGTTTAGTGTACTGTAATCCAAACACATAACCAGGCACTATAAACAGTATTAACCATAAAAATATCAAATATCTTCTAACATATTTTTCTGGTATTGCCCACCAAAACCAATTACTCATAATCATACTGTTAATTATCGAGTTTTTGTAACAACTTTTTTATCTTTGGAATACGTTTGGTTCCAATGCGATGCAGTACTATTTTAATAAACGGTTTTGTCCACCACGACCCCCATCTGTATTTTTCAACATTTTTATAAAAGTCTTGTATAGCATTGAAACATTCTTCAACTTCTTTTATATTATCTGCTTCAAGTATTTTATCTTGTGAAAGTTTTAATAGTATTGTGTGAAATCTTGCAGTTGCATAATCAAGTGTACCGTAATACATATCTACATCATCTCGTCCTGGAACTTTATCTCTTACTAACTCTAATATTTTTTGATTCTCTAAAACAAACTTTTCTAAACTCATTGTTTCTTTACCTTTACCTGTAGCGGAAAGTTGTCCTGTCTAGCAAGTAAAGTTGTTTCAATGCCTTTTTGTTCAGCAACTTCATGTACATAAGACCCAACAACGCCTTGTCCGTCATCGTGTATTCTTCTTGTGATTGCTTCTGCTTGTTCTTGTGTTTTATTGAATATTTGTTTTAAAACTCTTATAACAAATTCCATAGTAGTGATGTTATCATTTAAAAAGATAACGTCCCATAACCCTGGTTCTTCGAGTTTGGTTTTTTCTCTAGTGAGAGTTTTAACTCCTGGATCCATTACACTCATATTTACTTTTTAACTTCCTCGAACTCAGCATCAACAACATCGTCTTTGCTTTGTTCGTTTGTTTGTTGTGTTTCTTGTTCTGGTTTTTGTTCTTGTTGTTGACTTTTATAAACTGCTTCACCAAGTTTCATAGATGCTTCAGTAAGATCTTTTGTTTTACTTTTTATAGTTTCAACATCAGTTCCTTTAAGTGCATCTCTTAAATCAGTTAGACCAGTTTCTATTTTTGCTTTATCTTCTGCAGAAACTTTGTCACCGTGTTCTTTCAATGACTTTTCAGTTGCGTCAGCAAGTGCGTCAGCATGATTTCTAGCATCAACATCTTCTCTTTTCTTTTTGTCCGCTTCTTTGTTTGCTTCTGCTTCTTTAACCATTTTTTCAATATCAGCCTCACTTAATCCTCCTGATGCTTGTATTGTAATTTTTTGTTCTTTGCCTGTACCTTTATCTTTTGCAGATACATTTACAATACCATTTGCATCAATATCAAATGTTACTTCAATTTGTGGCACACCTCTTGGTGCAGGTGCAATACCTTCTAGGTTAAAGTTTCCAAGTATTTTATTGTCAGCGGCCATTTCTCTTTCACCCTGTACAACTCTAATTGTAACTGCCGCTTGATTGTTTTCTGCGGTAGAGAATACTTGACTTTTCTTTGTAGGAATAGTTGTATTCTTTTCAATTAGTTTTGTTGCAACTCCGCCTAGTGTTTCAATACCAAGTGATAAAGGTGTTACATCTAATAGTAATACATCTTTAACATCACCTTGTAATACTCCACCCTGTATTGCGGCTCCTATTGCTACAACTTCATCTGGATTAACTCCTGTGTGTGGTTCCTTGCCAAAGAAGTTTTTAACTGTTTCAATAACTTTTGGCATACGAGTCATACCACCTACAAGTATAACTTCACTTATTTCATTTGCACTAACACCTGAATCTTTCAGTGCAGTCTTACAAGGAGTAAGTGTTCTAGTAATTAAATCCTCAACTAGTGCTTCTAGTTTTGCTCTTGTAAGTTTAAGATTTAAATGTTTTGGTCCTGTTTTATCAGCAGTGATAAATGGTAAATTAATCTCTGTTTGTGCAGTAGATGATAATTCACATTTTGCCTTCTCTGCCGCTTCTTTAACTCTTTGCATAGCCAGGTTATCACCTTTAATATCCATGCCAGTATCTTTTTTAAATTCACTAACAAGATAATTGACTAATACATTATCAAAGTCTTCACCACCTAATGATGTATCACCATTTGTAGACTTAACTTCAAATACTCCATCGCCAATTTCTAATATAGATATATCAAATGTACCACCACCTAAGTCGTACACTGCAACTGTGCCTGATTTCTTTTTATCTAAACCATAAGCAAGTGCCGCCGCAGTTGGTTCGTTTACTATACGTTCAACTTCAAGTCCTGCAATTTTACCTGCGTCTTTGGTTGCTTGTCTTTGTGAGTCATTAAAGTATGCTGGTACTGTTATTACAGCCTTTTTAACTTCCTGACCTAAATATTTTTCAGCAGTCTCTTTCATTTTTTGTAAAACGAAAGCAGAGATTTGTGAAGGTGAATACTTTTCACCTTTTGCTTCTACCCAAGCATCTCCGTTGTCTGCTTTTGTAATTTTAAATGGTGATGTTTGTATGTCTTTTTGTACAGAATCTCCATCAAACTTTCTTCCAATTAATCTTTTAGCCGCGAAGATTGTATTTGCTGGATTTGAAACTGCTTGTCTTTTAGCAGGCTCTCCAACTAATTTCTCGTCGCTAAATGCAACTACTGAAGGTGTTGTTCTAACTCCTTCTGCATTTTCTAATACTTTTGCGTCCTTACCAGTCATGATAGCAACGCAACTGTTTGTTGTTCCTAAATCTATTCCAATTATTTTACTCATTGTATCTCCTTATTATAACATAATTTTTGTTTTTGTCTAGAAGGGTAGGGTGTTTACCACCCTACCTATCCAATACTTTACTTTATTTCGATAGTTTTTGCTTTTTTGGCTTCTGGAATTATTCTTTCCAAAGCGATTACTAGCAAACCATCTTTAAGTTCAGCACCTTTTATTTCAACATCATTAGCAATGGTAAATGATTTTGAGAAAAATCTTTTGGAAATTCCTCTGTGTATGATATTACCATCTTCATCTGTTTGTTCAGCCTCGTCTGATTTCTTAGACTTAACTGTTAAAAGGTTTTCTTCATATTGAACTTCAATATCCTTTTTATTAAAACCTGCAAGTGCAAGTTCTACGTTATAGGTATTTTTTCCAGTCTTTACAATATTGTAAGGTGGGAAGTTACTAACAGTACCGTTTCTAAAGAAACCGTCGTCCATCATATGCTCAAAGTGATCGAACATATCATCGAACCCTACTGTTATGGGTCTTAAGTTATTAAAGATAGATAGATTATTTTTCATGTGCTTTCCTCCTAAGTTAGCGAGTTAATATATTGAAGATCCTATCTATAGCAATCTTCAACTGTATTTATTATAACATATATGTACTATATGTCAAATTACGACCTTTTTGGTAATTATTTTCTATTTGTGCCCATAAAACGATTATCGTCTCGTTCTCGTTGCAATTTTTTTAGGACTAGTTTTTTACGTTTTGCTTTTTCACGTTTTTTAAATGAAGGTTTTTGGAAATATTGACGATCTTTTAATTCTTCCATGAAACGATCGTTTTTTATCCATTTTTTAATTTTACGATAGGCTCGCATAGCATCACCGCCTGGCGGTATTTCTACATAATAGCCATGGAAACCCATTGGTCTATTTGATTTATTTGGCTTGTTGTTTCTTCGCATCTGGTTTTTTAAACAATAACACAGGATCGTCGCCTTTGTCAACCACGTCACCTGTGATTTGTATTTTGTTGACACCCTTGTTTCTCATTTCTTGAGCATCAAACTGATACGGTAAAACTATAGAATCTAATATATTTTTCAGTGCTCTTGCATTAGTTCCAAGTGCTTTGGCCTTTTTTGCAATTGAGTGTTTGGCTTCATTGGTAAACTCAATATCAATATCATCTAATTTGAAAAGATATTTTACTTGTTTGATAAGTGCATTTTTTGGTTCAGTTAATATTTTAACTAACTGTTGTTCTGTTAACTGATTAACACTTGTGATCATTGAGAACCTACCTACAAATTCAGGTATTAATCCATACTTCATTAAGTCTTCTGGTTTAACATCTGCTAGATAATTGTTATTATCTGAATCTCTTAATCTTGAACCAAATCCTATTCCACCTGATACTTTTGCTTTAATTTGTTTTTCTAATTCTGTAAATGCACCACCAACTATGAATAAAATATTGCTGGTGTTTATTGTTACCATTTGTGCATCAGGATGTTTTCTACCACCATGTGGAGGCACTCTACATTCTGTACCTTCAATAATTTTTAATAATCCTTGTTGTACACCTTCACCTGATACGTCTCTTGTTATAGATGCATTTTCACTTTTACGTGTAATTTTATCAATCTCGTCAATGAATATAATACCACGTTCAGTTTTAGTAATATCGCCTTTGGCGTTTGCATAAAGTTTTTGAACAACATTCTCAACATCTTCTCCTACGTAACCAGACTCTGTAAGTGTTGTTGCGTCAGCAATAGTAAATGGTACTTCTAAATACTTTGCAATAGTTCGTGCCATTAATGTTTTACCTGCACCTGTGGCACCAAGCATAATAACATTTGATTTATCTAATTCAAAATCTTTAGGTGGTTGTGTAATTCTTTTATAATGATTTGAAACTGCTACTGAAAAAACAGTTTTTGCTTGATCTTGTCCAATAACATATTCGTCTAAGTGTTCTTTGATCATAACAGGATTTAATATTTCTTTATCACCTGCATATAACTTTTCTTTTCTAGATTTAACTACATCTTCTTCAAGTATTTCAACACATAGTTTGACACACTCATTGCAGATGGCAACTTTGGTTGCACCTACTATCATTTTTGTTACATCTTTACGTGATTTACTGCAAAAATTACAAGTTAAATTTTCTTCGCTCATTTAATACTATCACCGCTTTCGTTTTGCATTCTTATATCTATTATAGTTTG
>CETH01443657.1_pt1 | contig 11694 bp, 10 predicted proteins | sample 361461 | NCBI WGS metagenome assembly CETH01 (sample SAMEA2622695, study PRJEB7988) | marine metagenome | isolation source: saline water (ENVO:00002010), including
TAATTATGATAATACAATTTGGTGTAAACCAAATGAATTAAGTGTTTTATCAAATATACAAAATAATATTAGCTCTGAAGGTACATCATATTATGTAAAGGCACCTTTTCCTGTTGGTATGTTTGGAGAATCAGTTATGTATATGAAATTAGATAAATATAATTCAATTGATGCATTAACACCATATATAAATTCTTTTGTTACATCAAATACTAATACACCATATAAAATTAAACAAAATGGAATTGTAAATGATTCATTTGCAAAAATCCCTTTAACTGATGTACCCTTATCTCAAATATTTGATTCTAGAAATGCATTTCTACAAAATGTATCACAATACTTTCCACCTCTTGAAAGAGTATCTAAATTAAAATTTCAATTTTGTTATCACGATGGTAGATTAGTTGATTTTGGTAATAGTAATTTTAATTTTACTATTGCATTTAATATGTTAAGAGATGAAATGGCTAGAGACTATGTAGTTAGGGTACCAGAAGATTATAGATTATAAATTAATTAATAAATTAAATTAATAAATTAATAAACTAATTTAATTATTTATTTTTATTGTAATTTAAAAATAAATAGTAATTTATCATTATGGAAGAGATAAATCGATTATATGAAACTAATTTTGATAATTATATTTTAAAACAATATCCATCAAAATTAACAAATGATGAATATAATGTAGAAATACATACTTATTCAATTTGGAAACGATTAGATCTTACACATTTAGATGTTTATACAATTGATCCTGTTGGTTGTGAAGATGCTGATGATGGTTTTAGTATTTATAAAAAAAATGATAAATATTTTATAGCAATACATATTGCTGATCCTACAGAATATATTAATATAAAATCTGATTTGTGGGAAAAAATTATTCAACAATCAATTTCTCATTACCCTAGTAATAGAAAACCAATTCATTTATTACCAAAAAATATATTACAATTATCTAGTTTAGTAGAAAATGAATGTGGAAATATTAAAAATGCTATTTCAATTATTACAGAAGTAGACAAAAATTTTAAACCAATAAAGCAAATTGAATATTTTTTTTCAAAAATAATGGTTAAAAAAGAAAATAATTTAACATATAAAGATGCTTCTTTATTATACAAAATTAATATGGATTTATATAATGTATTTTTATTTAGTGAACAATTAAAAAAAATACGTGAAATTAAAACAAAAGCTGTAGTATTAAATGAAATATCAAATTCCCAACCAATATATGATGATAACAATAATTATATATTTTATAAAGATTCGAAAGATGAAATATTAATGAAACAAATGATCGCTGAATTGGCTATATTTGTAAATTCATTTATTGGAGAATATTTAAAATATAATTTTTCAGGAAAAGGTATATTTCGTACATGTAATGCTTCTGGATTGATACAAACATTAGATAATGATATATCTGGTATAGACTTAATGAATAAAATTATATTAAATGGAATTAGTGCTGACTATTTATCTAATGTATTATCACATGATTTAATTGGTATGCCTGAGTATAGTCATTTTACTTCACCTATGAGAAGGGCATGCGATTGTATATGTCATTATTTGTTAAAATATAATTATTTAAAACAATTCGATAAAAATATTCCACTACCTTTTGATAATACATTTCTTGATAATGCTAGTTATATTAGTAATTATACATTAAAAAATAGTAAAAAAAGACAATATAATGATACAAAATTTAGATTAATTCAGTGTATGGATAATATGTTGCATACAACACATACTAGTATTGATTTAGAATATATTATTTTAAGTAACACAGGATTATTTATAAATATAATAATTCAAAAAATAGAAAATCATAGTGTACAATTATCATATACGTTACGTATTAAAAACTTATGTAAGGATGAAGAACATTTAAATAAAAAAAAATATATAACAATAACTAAAGTAAATTGTAAGGAACAATATGATCAAGAATGTATACCAGAATTAGATTCAGAAATAATAAAATATTTTAATAGTTAAACTAAAAATTGAAAAATTTATTTTAAATTATGTATGTATATAAATAATTTAAAATGGAGATTCAGAAATTTCGAAATATACCTTATCATTTAAATATATTTCAAAATTTACCAGATGAACTACATCATGAGATATATTCATATATAATTTATGATGTTTACAATTCATTATGGTATGATATAAATTGGTATGATATAATAAGAAATATTGGTGAGAATGATGGTTATGAATATATAATGGATAGATATAATGATATGATAAAAAATAATATGATAAAAAATGATATCATTAATAATGATGATAACTTATTAATTGATGATTGTGATAAGCATGATGTAGGTATGTATCTAGAAAAAGTAAAACCAAGTATATGGGGAAAAAGATACGTATATTTTGAAGATGATATAAATGAAGATAAAGCTACAAAATTAATTATAGATTCTGTTGATAAATATATTAATAGTGATAAATATAATAATAAAGATTTATTTGATTTTAATTTTCATCTTTTATTTTTAAATGGAAAATCGCCGGATTATTGTCCTAGTGATATAAAAGAAAATTTATTTAGTTTTAAATATACCATATTTTTAGATGTTAAAGAATATATAGAAAAATCTCTATTTAAAAAAAAAATAGGAATTTTACATGAAAAAGTAAAAAATATAAAAAATTATAAGTAATAGTTAGCGATATTAATAAATATAAATAGTAATTATTTGGATAAATATGTTTCTTTAATCCATTCATGTAAAACATTAATATCACAATTTAAATAGTCATGTGGGCATTTGGCTAATTTTAAAAACTGCGGTTTTTTCATTGTGGTTGTTTTATAAAATATATAATTTCCAAATTTTCCTTTACGAACGCTTAAATCTTCGTTTATTAATCGTAATATATTTTGATTTGTTTCTTGTTTGGGTAAATTAATAAATCGTGTTACATTTTCTAAATTTAAATCTTCTAGATCAATATTTATACCCTGTAAAGACTTTTTATTTTCACCCCACACAACATATAAACCAAATTTTCCTTTTTTAACAATTAAATCTTCATTTTCATATTTACCTAATATATTATTTTTACTTTTTTCATCTTTAATTTCATCTAATGATACTTCCCCATTTTTAATTTTTTCAATATTTACATCTTCTTTTACTGGATAAAATGTTGTTTCACCATCTTTTTCATATTTTATAACCGGACCATATTTTCCTACCATAAATACATGATTTTCATCAATTTCAATTACATTTTTTACATCAGATTTTAATTCTTTCATACATGACGTTAAATTATTATCACATTCTTTACATAGATTTACATAAGTTTTATCTCCATTGGCTATTTTATCTAAATCATTTTCCATATTTTTGGTATAATCATAATTAAATATATCATCAAAATGTTTCATACAAAAGTCAAGTACTAATGTACCTACTGGTTGAATAACTAATTTATTTTTTTCATTTCCAAATTCTTTTGACTCTTTTTTTTCCGTAATTTGATTACCTTCTAATTCATAATCAGTACACGTTATTTTTTTTCCTTTTACATTTTGTTTTTTTACATATTGTCTTTCTTGAATTTTTTCTACCAAACTTGAAAATGTTGATGGACGACCAATACCTTTTTGTTCTAATAATTGAACTAATTTTGCTTCATTATAATGTGATTTTATATCTTTTATAGTTAATTTTGCAAAAATTTTATTATATTCAATAATATTATTGTTTTTTATTTTCATTATATACTCATAAAATTCTCCATCTTCACCTCCTTTTACTATCTTCCACCCCAGAAATTTAGATTTTTCACTAGAATATTTATATAATGCTTCTTGAGGAGCTGTAATACTTGAAGTTATTGATTGATATATTGCAGGAGCCATACAACTTTCCATTGTATTTGTCCAAATTAATTGATACATCTTCTTTTCTTTTGCCGAAAAAGTATCATCTATTTTTTCTTTTTCGATATTTGTAGGTCTAATAGATTCGTGAGCTTCTTGTGCATTATCCTTTTTCTTTTTTTTTAATTTTTTGTTTTCTTGTTTTAAAATATATTCTTCACCATATTTTTCTTTAATTGTTTTATTTATTTTCTCTATAAATTCAGGTGCATAATGTAATGAATCTGTTCTCATATAAGTAATCAATCCACTTTCATATAATTTCTGACAAATGCTCATCGTTTCTTTTGGTGTAATATGCAATTCATTACTGGATTTTTGTTGTAATCCACTTGTACTAAAAGGTATGGGTGGATTTTTAGTAACATCTTTTGGTTTTGAACAACTTATTTTATGTTCGAAATTAACACTTTCTTCTAAAAATGTTTCAACATCTTTTTCACTATTTTCAAATGTTTTGTTGAGAGTATAAAGTAAATTATTTTTTGTAAAATTTCCTGATAAATTATATACTTTTTTTCCTGGTGATTCATCAATTTCCTTTTGATTATCATAAATTAATCGAAGCGCAGGTGTTTGACATCGACCAGCTGATAATCCATCTTTTGAATTTCTAGCAATATGTTTCCAAAGAAGAGGAGAAATTTTATAACCTACCAATAAATCTAATACTTGTCGTCCTTGTTGGGCAAAAACAACATTCATATTTAATAATGTAGGATTATTAACAGCATTATGAAGAGCATCTTTTGTAATTTCATGAAAGATAATTCTTTTTGTAGTTTGTACCGGTAAATTAAATACCTGACATATATGCCATCCAATTCCTTCTCCTTCTCTATCATCGTCCGTAGCAATTAATACTTCACTAGATTTGTTAATCGCTTCTCTTATTTTTTTAATTTGTTTTTCTTTTATCATAATATGATTATAAAATGGTTTATAACCATTTTTAATATCTACCGATTTTAAACCATTTAATTCTTGAATATGACCATAACTAGCAATTGCTTTATATCCTGCACCAAGATAAGATTCAATCTTATTACATTTTGCTGGAGATTCAACAATTAATAATATTGGATCAATTATTGGCTTCTTTGTAGTTTGTGTTTTTTTTACAGATTTCATATAATTCTTAATATAAATTTTATAATATATTAAGAATCAATTTTAAAAATATTAACAAAAAAATACATTTATAAGTTATTTTGCTTTTTATATTCAGCCCATGATATATTACTTGTTGGCTTTAATACTTTTTCTTCCTCATTTTCATCTTGATATTTTTTATCTAAATTTTCAGATTTTTTCAAAGCACTATCAATATAAATTTTTTTTAATAATTTTCCTACTTCAAATGATGCTTCGTGTTGATCTACATTTGCATTTTCTATATTAGCTAAAATATTTATTAATTGTAAAAGTAAATTCATATCTATTTCGTTTTTAATTATTTTATTAAAAATATCTGTATATGTGTTAAATAAAAATTGACATTCTTCTACACAAATTTTTTGGAAACTATCTAAATTATTTTTATATAAATTTGCATATTTTTTTTTTAAAACAATAAGTTTATTTGCATCATCATAAATTTTTTTGCTATGTTTTAAATCACGTATCTTTTGTGTATTATTAACAGCATCATTCGCTTTAATCATTTTTTCTAATTGAATTCGTTCGTTAGTATTCATTATATATAATTAATAATAATTTTATTTATATAAAAATAACGAGAGTAATTTTAAAATATTCATATATTTTAAATAATGTTATTAGAAACAAATGATTTGGTAAAATTATTAATAGGTGCTTTAACTTTAGTAGCATCTTTAGCATGGAATGATGCATTTAGATCTTTGTTTAGTAGATATACAACTTTAAAAAAATATGGTCCATGGTTTTATGCATTATTTGTAACTATATTAATTTATATTTTAATAAGATTTTTAAATAATTTTAATAATTTAACAAATACAAATAAAAACGATGATTCTAAAAATAGTAAACTAAATTTATTAGGTCAAATTTAATTAAATTTAAATTAATAATTAATTTAATAAAAAATAATAACTTATTAAATTAATAGGAATGAACATGGATAAATCATTTTATAAATCAGATATATTTTTGTCTATATTAATATTTTTAATATTTATTATTGTATTTATTGTAATCATATACACTATTATAAAAAAAAATATTTTATTAAATATTGATAAATTTAGATGTGATCCATTTTATATGAATTATATGTCTTATTTTGGAATTAATAGTAATGAGAATTTCAAATATTGTGTGAAAAATGCTCAAACAGAATACATGGGACATGTATTACAGCCTGTTAATAATTCTATTGATACGTTAAATGAATCCGTATTTAATTTATCAGATTCAATTAATGTTGTTCAAGATTTTGTATCAGATTTAAGAACAAATATAGGAGGTGTTGTAGATAAAATTTATAATTCAATGGATAATTTAGCAATTCAATCAAGTAAAATTCAACAAAAAAATAATGATAATGTTAGTAGAATGGTAGGCGCGATGACTAATTCTATTTATTTATTAGATCAAAATACAAAAAGTTTAGAAGATAAATTTTTTGTTTATAAACCTCCCGATTCAAATTTTGAAAAAGAACAAGAAAATGTAATTGATATAATTAAAGAAAAAGAAATCATTTATCAATAAACTCTTTATTAAATTTAGGAGTTTAATATTTTTTATCTAATAATACTTTATATGGAATATAAATTATTAGGATTAACATTTCGTCTAGAAATAGTAGCATTATGTTTATTAATTGGTATTTTAATTGGAACATCATTATTATGTTCATGTAAAAAAGTTTCTATAAAAGAAGGATTAGAAACATTAGGTGCTAATGTTGATTATGTAATGGGAAATGATATTGCATCTAGTTGGGTAAACAAAGTTAATTCAGTTGATGGGGGAAGCTATCAAAATCCATGGAATCAATATAATGATATTAAAGGAACACCTGTACCTTTAAAGGATGGTCAATTAAATTTCTTTGCTGATAATAAATTTGATGCATCTTGCTGCCCAAGTACTTATAGTGATAGTATGGGGTGTGCTTGTATGAGTCGTGCCCAAGTAGATTATTTAAATGAACGTGGAGGTAATCGTTCAATACCTCCTAGTGATTTTTAAATAAATAAAAATTAATAATAAAAAATTAATAAATATAAAATAAAAAAATAAATAAAAATAAAATTATAAATCATAATATGTATCAAAAATATTATGATTTACTTGGATTAGAATCAACTGCTTCTGATGAGGAAATAAAAAAGGCATATAAAAAAATGGCTTTAAAATATCATCCAGATAAAAATCCTAATAATCGCGAAGAAGCAGAAAAAAAATTTAAAGAAATTTCTGAAGCATATGAAATATTAACTAATAAACATAATAACCCTAATATTAATTTTTCTAATGGAAATAGACCATTTAATAATCCATTTGATATATTTAATGAAATATTTAAAAATAATGGATTTCCTAATGGATTTCCAAATCAGTTTCAAAATAATTCTACTACATTTTCATTTAATAGTACTCCATTTGAATTTGGTAATAGTAATATAAATATAAATGTTTTTTCAACACAAAAAAAATTTATGGGTGGAAATTCTAGTTATACAAAACAAACAAATACAAAATTTAATAATGGTAAAAAAATTGAAACAACAATTGAAATAATAGGTAATAATAAAAAAACAAAAGTTGTAGAAACTGATATGACTACAGGTGAAGTTAAAATTCATAATAATATACAAAGTTTAACAAATTAAAAATTAACTATTACTATTTAAAATATCATATTTATTTAATTCACAATAACGACAATAATGAATTTTATGTAGTGTTCCTTCAATAGATGATTCAATATAATCTGATTCATAATCATGAGAACAATTACGTGTTAATAAAATATTAATATGTTTTATTAATTTTTTATTTTTTTCTAATTCATGTTTGGTCATTTCATTAAATAAATCATTTTTTTTTACATCTTCAAATTCATCTTTAAATAATTTTATATCTAATTTTTCTTCATCCTCTTCTAATAAATTACACATTTCTTTCATATCAAATGATAATAATAATTCATAAGATTCATTTTCATGAATTAATAAATTTTTAATTTTTTTCAAGTAATAAACATTAGTATCCATAATTATAGTATTTATTTTTTTTTAATTTTATATTATTTTATTTTTTCAAATAAAAAAATAGTATTTAATTATTTATACTATTTTTTATAAAAATGTTTAAATATTTAATTAATTTTTAAAAAGTTGTTTAGAAATTACTTTAACAATACATTGTTTTTCTAATATATTCAGCTACATGATCTTCCTCTTTATTAATAATTTTTTTAACATGATCACGTGTAATTGTTAAAGGAAAGGTTAGATTCTCAATGGGTGTTGTTTGATCAAACATTTTGCGATTAGGACCCATTAATTTGAAAAGATTAATTTTAGTGTAAATAATTTCTAAACATCTCTTTAAATTTCTAACTCCATTTTCTTTATTTGTATATTCATCAACAATATAATCCATTGTATCATCTGGAATTACAATGTCTTCTTTTTCAAATTTAACTTGATCAATAATTTTAGGAATAAGATATTGATTTGCAATAACTCTTTTATCCTTTTTCTCATAACCTTTTGTTTGAATTTTATACATTCTATCTAGTAAAATAGGATTTACTTTCGATTCATCATTATAGCTGAAGATAAATAAACATTTACTTAAATCGAAATCAATTTCTGCAAAATATTTATCATGATATTGGTTATTTTGTGATGTATCTGTAAGATGAGTAAGAATACCAGCAATTTCTTCACCCTTGGGTGTATCACTAATTTTATCTAATTCGTCAAAATAAATCACAGGATTCATTGATTTTGAACGAATCAAAATATCTACAATTTTACCCCATGTACTTCCTTCATAAGTATACGAATGACCTTCTAAGAAACTACTATCTGTTGCACCGCCAAGTGCAATAAATGCAAATTCGCGATTTAAAATTTTACTAATACCCTCTTTAATTAGTGTAGTTTTTCCTGTACCCATAGGTCCTTTAATTGCAATAGCATTACCAATTGCTTTAGGATTAGAAATCCATTGGGCAACTAATTGCATAATTTGCATTTTAGCATCATTTAATCCATATACTGCAGAATCTAATTGTTGTTCACAATTTTTCATAAAATCATTACATTTTTCCATACCATCATCTTTAGTAATAGGAAGATTTTTATAAATATTAAAAGGTAACTTCATAAAAGTATCTACCCAGTTCTTTACTTTGTAATATTCACCATTTCCTGGCTCCATATATCTTAAGGTCGTTAATTTATTTAACGCAATAGATTTAAGTTCAGGACTAATAGAGGATTCCAGTAAAGAAATACGATATGGTTTTTGAACTAAACTTACTTTATTTACTTCTTCTACCTCTTTAATAATTTTTTTTTGATTTTCTACGTCAATCTTGTCTTTAAAATATTTGAAATCATTGAATAAATTCTTTTTATTGATTATTTTTTTAAATTTCATAGTATTTTTTGTTCTTTCTTTACGTGAAGCCTTTTTCTTCTTTTTCTCTAAAAGTTTTAAATCTTCGTTTACAGAATCTAAATAATCTTGCATTATAGGATGTTTTTTTGTTTTTAACATAGTTGTTAAACTTTCTTTTAGTTCTAGTAAGGATTCTTCACTATTTACCTTTTTAGATCGTTTTGAATTAATAATATTGTCTTCATCAGCTTCATCATCTGTTTCATAATCTTCATCTTCATCCTCATCCTCATCCTCATCTTCATCTTCATCCTCATCTTCATCCTCAGTATCTTCAATGTACTCAGAATCATCATCTTCATCATAATCACTATCATCTTCATCATCTTCCCATTCTTCTTCATCATCTTCGTTAGGATTACCTATTGTAAAAATAATATTTAGATTTTTTCCATTTTTAAGATTAAAATCTTCAAGTTCTTCATCGTCATCTTCCTCTTCTTCACTAGAAGAATTTTCTTCTTCTGATTCTTCTTTTTTCTTACTTTTTTTATCTTTTTTCTTATTTGTTTTTTTATTTTTCTTTTCTTGTTTTTCTTGTTTTTTTACTTTTTCATTGTAATATTTAGAAGGAAATTGTTTAGCTATAAGTTTTCTGATTTTATTCATATCAACCTCTTCACTTTCACTTTCCTCAGTCTCAGATCGTACATCATCATCTGAAGAATCAGTATCTTCATTTTTTTTGTAACGTTTTTCTCTAGTATTCATTTTTTTAGGAGATTTATTATGCTTCTTGTCCTTGATAGCCATATTTTAGTAATTTATATAATAGACTCTATATAATTTTAATATATCAATTTTATTTTGATTTTTGATTTAATATATTTAAAAATTAAAATTGAATTAAAACAATCTAAATATTATTTATTTAATATAAGAAGTAATGTCACGTTCTAATAGAAAAGAAAAACAAGATGTTTCTAAAATTATTGGTATTCAATTTAGTGTTTTATCGCCTGAAGAAATAAGAAAAACATCTGTAGCAGAAATTACTAGTAGAGATACTTATGTTAATAATAAACCCGTTATAGGAGGATTATTTGATCCAAGAATGGGTGTATTAGAACCTGGTTTAATTTGCCCAACAGATGGTTTAGATTATATGAATACACCTGGTTATTTTGGTCATATTGAATTATCTAGACCTGTATTTTGGATTCAATATTTAACTACAACAATGAAAATTCTTCGTTGCGTTTGCATTAAATGTAGTAAATTACTTATTAATAAAGAAAATTATAAACAATATATGAATTTAAATGCTGATGATAGATGGAATAAACTTTTTCAATTAGCTAGTAAAATTACACGTTGTGGTGATGATACTCATGATGGATGTGGATGTTTACAACCAAAAAAAATAAGAAAGGAAGGATTAGCAACTATATTTGCAGAGTGGACACCTATGGAAGGTATGGATGAATCAGATAAAGATAAATTAAATATGAAATTAACACCAGAAATTGTTCTAAAAATATTTAGAAGAATCAGTGATGATGATATCAATTTTATGGGTTTTAGTCCAGTATTTTCTAGACCCGAATGGTTTATTGCTGTTGTTTTACCTGTACCACCACCAGCTGTTAGACCATCTATTAAAATGGATGGACAACAACGTTCAGAAGATGATATCAGTCATATTATTGTAAATATTATTAAAGCAAATAAAACATTATTAGAAAAAATTAATGAAAATGCTCCTGCTAATGTAATTGATGATTGGCATACAGTTTTACAATATTATGTAGCAACTCAAATTGATAATAAAATTCCCGGAGTTGCTTCAGTTGCACAACGTTCAGGAAGACCATTAAAATCTATTAAAGAAAGATTGAATGGTAAAGGAGGGCGTGTAAGAGGTAATTTAATGGGAAAACGTGTTGACTTTTCTGCACGTTCTGTAATTACACCAGATCCTAATTTATCTATTCGTGAATTAGGTATCCCTTTAAAAGTTGCAAAAAATATTACAAAACCTATGGTTGTAAATGATAGAAATCGTAAGTTTTTATTAAAATTAATTAAAAATGGACCGGATAATTATCCAGGAGCTAAAATATTAGAAAGAAAAAATGGTGAAAATATTTCTTTAAGATATGCCGATAGAGAAAATATTATTTTAGAAGATG
>CETH01075195.1_pt1 | contig 11693 bp, 12 predicted proteins | sample 361461 | NCBI WGS metagenome assembly CETH01 (sample SAMEA2622695, study PRJEB7988) | marine metagenome | isolation source: saline water (ENVO:00002010), including
TATGAGCTAAAACTTCGTGATTATTTTCAAGCATAACTCTAAACATAGCGTTAGGTAATAGCTCTGTGACTTTGCCTTTAAATTCGATTTTTTCTTGTTTAACCAAATTTGTTGTCCTTATTTAATTCTAATTTTCACAGAGTTTGCATGTCCTTGTAAATTTTCATATTCAGCTAAACTTATAACTAATGGGCCAAGTCTTTCAATACCTGATTTTGTTATTTTAATTACTGATTGTCTTTTTAAAAAATCATAGACAGATAAACCTGAAGAAAATTTAGCTGTTCCAGAAGTAGGAAGTACATGGTTAGGCCCAGCAAGATAGTCACCCATTGCCTCGGGAGAATAAGCTCCTAGAAAAATAGAACCTGCATTATTAATTAATTTTAAATAACTTTCTGGTTTTTTTGTATAAATTTCTAAATGCTCAGGTGAAATTTTATTTACAACTTCAGATGTTTCTCGAATATCCTTTGTGAGTATAGCAACACCAAAATTTTTAAAGCTGCTTAAAACAATTTTTTTCTTAGGCAAAAATCTTAGTTGGGTATTAATAATTTTTCGAACTTTAGAAATTACATCCTTGCTTTGTGTTACTAAGATTGATTGTGACATTTTATCGTGTTCAGCTTGTGCGATTAAATCTGCAGCAACCCACTCTGCTTTTGAATATTTATCAGCAATAACTGTAACTTCTGATGGTCCAGCAAACATATCAATCCCTACATCTCCAAAAACTTCTTTTTTTGCTAAAGCCACATACTCATTTCCTGGTCCTACTATTTTATCAACTTTAAGAACTGTTTCGGTGCCAAAAGTCATTGCTGCTATAGCGTGGGCACCTCCTAACTTATAAATTTTTTTTACTTTACATTTTTTGGCAGCGTAAAGAACACCGGGATTAATTTTACCGTTTGTTGAAGGAACGGTCATAAAAATTTCTTTAACTCCTGCGACTAAGGCTGGCAAACAATTCATTAGAACAGAGCTTGGATAACTTGCTGTCCCGCCTGGCACATAAACTCCAACTTTTTCTAAAGGCTTAGATCTATAAAAAAAAATATTTTTGTGTTTATCGCGAGTCTTATAATTTTGAAACTTTTGATTTTTATGAAATTTTAAAATCCTATTGTAAGCTACATCTATTGAGTATTTAATTCTTGGGTCTAGTTTTCGAATATAATATTTAATTTCAGAGTTTGAAAAAAAAAGATTTCTTCTATTTAATTTTTTCAGATTATTAAATTTTTTTTCATATTTTATTAGAGATTTATCTTTATTTTTTTTAACTTCTTGTATAATCTTTTTTACTACCATTACTTTTGAATCAAAATTAAACTTCCTTGAATTCAATAAATAATTGAGCTGCGTGTTGAATTTTTTAGATCTTGTATTTAATATTTTAATCATCGAAAAAGTTATGTTTTGGTTTATTTTTAGTAATCCAAGGTTCGCCTAGATCCTCTAAGAAACACTCGATTACTTCAGCAATCAATTTAATTAATATACCTCCTGCAAAATTTAATTTTATCTCGTAACTTTTATCAGACAACGATTGAGTTTCAATGGCTAAAAAATCTAGGAAACGATCCTTCTTTTTTTGATTTAAATTTTTAGAGTAAACTCCCAATACATTTTGAAACCTAAGAATTGATTGAACTCTTTTGTTTTTCCTAAAAATGCCTTTCTCTACATCCTCCCACATGAATCTATTAAATTGAATTAAAAAAATTCTATTTTTTTTAAGATGAGCTATATTTTTTACTTGTGTAATTGAATCTTGCAAATGCGCTGAGACAACTCTTAAATCTTCATCTGAGTTAGCATTTAATTTCAAATTTTTATAACTCATTAATAGTAAATTCTAGAAATTTTTGCCTTACATTTTCTCAATTTTTTTTCTATCGCTTCATATCCTCTGTCTAAATGATAAACTCTATTGATAATTGTTTTATCTTTAGCAATTAGTCCAGCTAATACTAGACTCACGGAAGCCCTTAGATCGGTTGCCATAACTTCTGCACCATTTAAATCCTGTGAACCAGTTATAAAAGAAGAATTTCCTAAAATTTTTATTTTAGCTCCCATTCTATTTAATTCTGGTACATGCATAAATCTATTTTCAAAAATATTTTCTTGTATTTTAGATTTGCCTTTAGCTCTTATCATCAATACCATTATTTGTGCCTGTAAATCCGTTGGAAAACCTGGATATGGTTCAGTTCTAATTGAGACTGGTTTTATATTTTTACTTTCTAAAATTTGTATTTCATTTTTTTTTATTATTAATCTTACTCCCATTTTTCTTAAAACCCCCAATTCTTTTTGTAAAATCTTTGTTTCAACTCCAATAATTTTGAGCCTCTTACTCGCTAAAGCGCCAGCAATAACAAAGGTCCCGGCCTCGATTCTATCAAACATTACATTATGGCTGATTGATTTGAAGTTTTTATTACCGATAATTTTTACTTCTCTTTTTTTTGTCCAGGTTATTTTTACTCCCATTTTTTTTAAAAAATCTGTCAAATTTTTTATTTCAGGTTCACATGCACAATTTTTTAAATATGTTGTTCCTTCCGCATAACTTGCTGCGATAATAACATTTTCTGTAGCGCCTACTGATATTGAAGGAAATTTTATCTTAGCGCCAAAAAGACCTTTTTTTGCACTAGCTAAAATATAGCCATTTTTAATTTTTATATTTGCACCTAATTTCTTTAAACCATAAAGATGTATATCTACTGGCCTAGTTCCTATTGCACATCCTCCTGGTAAAGATACTTTGGCTTTTCCAAATTTAGATAATAAAGAACCCAAAACAATTATACCTGCTCTCATAGTTTTTACAAAAGTATATGGTGCAATAGTTTTAAACTTTTTATTTTTATTATTTATTACTATTTTTTTAGAATTTGAAAAAATTTTTATATTCGATCCAATGTGTTTTAGTAATTGGGACATTGTGATTACGTCTTTAACTAGTGGAACATTTTTAATTTCTATATTTTTATTGCTTAGTATAGAGGCGGCTAAAATTGGAAGTGTTGCATTTTTTGAACCTGATATTTTAATAGTGCCAGATAAACTCCTTTTGCCTTTTACTATTAATTTTTGCATCAATTAAATTTTAGGAAGTGTAACACCTTTTTGTTTCATGTATTTGCCTTTTCTTTTTGAATAAGAAACTTCTGGTTTTTCGTTTCCTTTAATAAATATAAATTGTGCTGCACCTTCATTTGCATAAATTTTAGCTGGCAAAGGTGTGGTATTGGAAAATTCAAGTGTAACGTAGCCTTCCCAACCGGGTTCAAGTGGTGTTACGTTTACTATTATTCCGCATCTGGCATAAGTTGATTTTCCAAGACAGATAACCATCACATTTTCAGGTATTCTAAAGTATTCAACTGTTCTAGCTAACGCGAAAGAATTAGGAGGTATAACGCAAATGCTTGATTTTTTTGATACAAAGCTGTCTTTTTTGAAATTTTTTGGATCGACAATTGCAGAGTTTACGTCTGTAAAAATTCTAAAATCATTTGAGACTCTTGCGTCATAGCCATACGATGAAAGCCCAAAAGAAATCTTTCCTTTTCTTACTTGTTTTGAAACAAAAGGAGAAATCATTTTTTTATCCTTAGACATTCTTCTTATCCATTTGTCTGATAAAACGCTCATAATTTTTTTTTTTGCTTATATTTTTCTTTGAATTTTTTTCTTTTTTTTAAATTTAATTTCAAGGCTAATTCTTTACGCAAAAGAGATTTCTCTTTTTTTTCAACAAGCTTCATCCAGATTAATTTTTATTAGGATCTGTTAAATCTTCTAAAGTTATGGTTTTTTGAATATCATGCATCTTATCTTCTGGCTCTTCGGCTTTTGATTTTAAATTTCGTCTAGCTTTTCTCTGTTCTAAACGCGCTTTTCTTTTCGCTTCTTTGCGCATCGCTTTTTCGCCTCTTGTAGATTTATAATCGTAGTGAATACCCATTTTTGCACCATAATTTTATTATCTTTTACTTTGAAGAATATGAATATGCAAGCCTCTACTAAAAATACTTGTAAATAAGCATCGATAAAATGTAAAATTACGTATTTCTATCAAAACTAGAAGCCCACATAGCTCAGTTGGCAGAGCACTTCCATGGTAAGGAAGAGGTCAGCGGTTCGATTCCTCTTGTGGGCACCACTTCCTGATTAATCTTTTAATTTTAAAAGACTATAATCATTTTGTTTAAAGACATTGGTATAATTATCTAAGATAAATTCGTTAACATATTTTAATCTGTCTTTAGTTTTAATATCATCAACTGACCACATTGGCGAACTATATAAAATATATTTAACTTTTTTATTTTTAAGTTCATCGATGTAATTTTTTTCAATATTTAATCCACTTGCTAACCATGAAGAAAAATATTTTGTGCAAGTAGGCTTTTTCATCAAATAAGGCATCACAGTATCATTTGTAAAATTTTGAATACACTTTTCGTCTACCATTTCTTCATTTAAAAGATTAACTATATTCTCTCTTTCTGGCGACATATATTGGGTGTCCATAGCACTAATTGATTTGTCAAATCTTGTTTTAAAATTAATAATATTATTAAAATTTATGTTTGATAACATAACAGATGAAATTAACAGTATTGAAAATAAATAAGAGAATTTTAAATTTAATTTAATAAAATTGTTTTTTTTGAATAAAAAAATAATCAAATGTACAATAAAAAAGTAAAAAATTATTGATTGCCAATCACTAGACTGCATAATATGAAAACCATCAGACCTTCCTAGTGCATTTCTGAAAGCAATGAAACAATATACATAAAAAAATAAAAAAAATAACTTTTCATTAATTTTAAAATAATTACTTTTTGAAAAAAGGATAGTTAATACAATGATACCACAAATGAGCTGTAAAATTATTGCTTTTGTTGCTCTAGATCCATCCGGCTCTATACCCATAGAAAAAAAAGGTTGCGGGTATTTGAGGCCATGAATTATATCAACACTTGAAATAATATGATTAGCTTGAAAAATAAAAGCAGAAATTTCAGATTTTCCAAAAAGCAAGTAAACTAAAAATACAGATAAAATTAAAAATGATAATATCTGGACAAAATCTTTAAATTTTTTTGAAAATAAAAGATAAACATTGTAAGAAAGTAAAAAAATACATAGATAAATTCCAATATCTACATGCAGAAATACTGTAAAAATAGCAGTTAACGAAATCAAAAAATTTAATATTAGCCTTTCACTTTTAAAAAAACACTGAATAAAAAATATAAAGAAAATTAAGGCATATAAGTCCCTTATACTTAGGTAGTCTATTAAATAATAATTACTTAATGACAAAATTATTAGGCTCAGTAAAGAAAATAAAAAAACTTTATATTTTTTTTCTAAATTTGAAAATTTAGAAATATAAAAAATAAAAATAATTGATAAAATTTTTAATATAAAAATCAAAAGTAATTTGAATACTTTGAAAGCACCTATAGTTTGAACCCCAAACAACTTCCATGCAATTAGAGGATAGAAAATGTTTGCTCCACCGTGAATAGTAAAAGATGATTGCCAAAATTGACCGCTGTTTAAGTAATTTATAATCGGGACTAAATCAACTCCATGATGAAGGGGATCAAGAAAATTGGTAGAAGGAGATTTTAATGATAAAAACTCGATCACTAAAAAAATGAACAAAAGTATAAAGATTGGCCAAATGGTTCTAAAGCTAAAATCACTTTTTTCAATTTCAAATTTTTGTAAAAAAAAATTATTGTAGGTTTGTTTATCTATTCGAATTTTGAGAACAAAAAATAAATAATAAAGAAGTGGAATTCCGACAAATAAAACATATCTTATCGTATCATTAATTGGATTATATTTAATTTTTGACAAAAAACCAACTGTACCCTCACTGTTTTTAAAAGGTATTTCAACAAGCTGCCAAAAATACGAACATAGGTATATTAATAAAATTAATACAAAATAATTAAAAAATTTTTTATATCTTAAATCCATATTAAAACTTTTTTTTTATATCCTCACTTATTCTCATAAATACCTGGTCCCAATCACCAATCTTTTTTTGTCTATACAATAAAACATGCTCATACCAAATTGATTTTTTTTCTTTATTAAACCATCTCCAATCACTTACAAATGGAAGAACTATCCAAGTAGGCTTTCCTAGAGTTGCAGATAAATGTCCCAATGAAGTATCAGCGGTTATTATTAAATCTAAATTTTTTATAATCCCAATTGTATCTTCGAATGGCTTTGAAGATTTATCTAAATCGTCAAAATAATTAACATTTGAATTTTTATTAATAATAGTCATTTCCTTTTTATTAAAATCTTTCTGAATAATAAAAAAGTTCATTTTAACGTTTTTTGTCAGGGTAGCAAAATTCTTTAGTGGAATAATTCTGTTCCCAGTAGTAGCCGATGATGCGGTATTATTTATTCCAATTTTTAATCCTCTATATTTTCTTAAAGTATCATGCCATTTTTGGATTATTTTTTTATTCTCCTTTATGAAGTTTATTGTCTTTGGAAAATTTTTATTTTTTTTGTAAAAAATACCAGGGAGACTTGCTAAATGATTGTGATAATCGTGATGTGGAATCTTTTGGGACTCCGTAATAATTTCAAATCTGTTTTTATCAAAAAAATGAGTTAAGTTATGTTTTAACCTAAAAATTACTTTACATTTATAAGTATCTATTAAAAGAAAAAGATACCGGGAAAATTGTATAAGGTCTCCAATACCTTGCTCTGAAAATATTAAAATAGTCTTTTTATCTAGTTTTTCTCCATTCCAAATTGGTGTTTTTAACTTTAATTTGGAATAATTTAAATAATCAGAAAAAATTTTACTCCTTTTTCTCCATTCATACTCTTCAAAACCCAAGTCTAGTTTGTTTAATGTTAGTAGCATCGTACTATAGTTAACATGTCCTTCGACATAGTCTTTTTTTATATCAATTGACTTTTTATAAAATTTTAGAGATTCGTCAAATTTTCCCAATTTTTTTAACGAAAGCCCAATATTGTTATATGCTAAGTAATTAGAGGGATTTATTTCTGTCGCTTTTTTAAAATTTTCAATTGCAATTTCTAATTTATCCTGAACCAAATAAATATTTCCAATATTATATTGGCTCATATCATTTTTTGGATTAAGCTCAATTGATCTCTTATAAAGTTTTATAGCTTCATTATAAATTTTCTGATCATGAAATAGTTTTCCGTAATTATACAAAAGTAGAGAGTCGTTTGGCCTTATATTTAAACATTTTTTAAATATATCTTGTGCTTTGTTGTATTCTTTAATTTGGGATAACAAAGAAGCATAATTTTGCAGTATGGCAAAATTTTCAGGATTTGTTTTTAAAAGAGACTCATAGAGTTCTTTTGCTTTAAGAAAATTATTTTTACTGTGATAAACGACTGCAGATTTAAAAGTATCTTCTGACACAACTATTTTTTAATAATTTTTAATAATAGTAAATTAAGCATTGATAAAATAAATGCTACCAAAACATCTAAAAATGGACTTGCAGCTGGATATCCATAATTCCATATTATAACCATAAAAAACCATATAAACCAAAAAATTATTTTAGTTTTTCTCATTCATCACTTTTTTAAAGAAAATTTTTTTTAAAATATAAGCTGATAACAAAATAATAAAAAATCCACACAAAGGTATATAAATATCTGGAGAACTTATTACCTTTAAAAAAGTAAGTTCTGCGTTTGCGTCTATAACTTTCTCTATACCTGAACCAATTGCAACAGTAACAAACATGGAAGGTAGACTGCCAATAGTAGTTGCTATAGCATAATTTTTTATTGGCATATTAAACAATATCGGCAAAACATTTTGTATTGCGTAAGGCACTCCGCCTCCACCAATAAAACGGAAACACATGAAATATAGAGTGCTATTTTTATTAAAAAATTCTTTAAACTTTGAAAATTTTGGTGCTAATTTTTCTTCTACAAAATCTTTAAAAAAGTTGTTTGCAAAAATATACAAAAGCGTTGCACCAATACTTGTAGATAGAAGTACGATTGCGACACCCCACCATTGACCAAAAACAAATCCTCCAAACAACAGAAGTGGACTTGCAAAACCTAGAAATAGAACCCAAATAATACAAAAAATAAAAAAAATTATTGTTAAGAATAAAAAATTTTCCTCTTTGTAATGTAAGATTAGATCTTTATTGGTCCTTATAAAATCATAGCTAGTAAGATCCTTAAGGTCAATTGTGGAGAATAAAAAAAACAAACCAACAAAAAGGACTATTGAATAAACAGCACCAAGAATTAGTTTTAATTTTTTAGAATTAATACTCATAAATTAACTTTTAACTGTACTTATACAAACTTATTACCTATAAATATCAAAAAATTTAACTAGAACCAAAGAAATCTTATGAAAAGAACCTATCAGCCAAGTAAGCTTGTTAGAAAAAGAAGGCATGGTTTTAGGCATAGAATGTCCACAAGAGCCGGGAGAAAACTTCTTTCTAGAAGAAGAGCAAAAGGTCGTAAAAAACTTTCCACTTAAAAAATAATGATAAAGCTTGAAAGTTTGAAGAAAAGCTCACATTTTGCAACGGTATTAAAAAATAGAGTTGTTAATAACGATTGTTTTTCAATATATCGTAAAAAAAATTTTATAAATAAAACAAAAGATAATAAAAAATTATATATAAGTTTTGTAATGAAAAAGAAGATAGGAAACGCAGTAAAAAGGAATAGAATAAAAAGAAAACTAAGAGCAATAGTTCTTAACTTATTAAAAATGAATAGTTTAATCAATTTAAACTACACATATATAATTTTTGGTAAAGAAAAAGTATATAAAGAATACTACGATTCTTTATTTGAAAAAATGAAAAAAAGTTTTAAAAGAATAGAGGGAACCGAATTATGAATATTATCAGTTTGATGCTTATAGGTTTAATAAAGCTTTACAAATTTTTTCTATCACCGTTATTCGGGCAAAGTTGTAGGTTTCTCCCATCCTGCTCTGAATATTTTATTGAGTCAATCGAGATACATGGTCCGATTAGAGGATCTTATTTGGGATTTAAAAGAATATCTAAATGTCATCCTATAAAATTCTTAGGAGGTAGTTCAGGATTAGACTTTGTGCCAAAAAAAGAAAATTTCAAAAAAAAATATTAAATGGATCTTAGAAACGTTATTTTTGCAATAGCCTTATCATTTGCCGTCTTGTTTGGTTGGTCTGTAATTTTTGAGACACCGGAAATTGAAAAACAAACAAAAATTCAACAAAATGATAATGAAAATCAGGATTCAAATACACCAAGTGTTAATGTTGAAAATACAAATGTTACAATTGTTTTAAGAGAAGATGCCATTAAATCTACAAAAAGAATAAATTTTGAAAATGAAAATGTTATTGGCTCAATTTCACTTACGGGAGCTTTAATAGATGATATTACATTTAAAAAATATAATGAAACTCTTAAGTCAGATAAAAAAGTAACTTATCTAAATCCAGAAAAAACAAATGAAGGTTATTTTATAGAAACCGGATGGGCAGCTAGTAATGTAGAAAAAATTGCACTACCTAACAAGGACACTGTATGGAAAGTTAAGGGTAATAATAAATTATCAGCAGGAAGTCCGGTTATTTTGGAATGGGACAATAAATCAGGAATAATATTTAGAAAAAAAATTGAATTAGATGATAAATTTTTATTTAAAATAACACAAGAAATTCAAAATAAGTCTAGTGGTACGATCGAATTATATCCTTATGCACAAATTACTAGAAATCAAAAACCAGTTCTTGAAGCTGGTTCGATGTCTGGAACTTTAATACTACACGATGGTTTTATTGGAGTATTCAATGAAGATCTTAAAGAATATGACTACGACGATATTAAAGACAAAAAAAAAGAGCATAATGCTGATAGTGGATGGTTAGGTATTACAGATAAATTTTGGATAACGGCATTAGTCCCAGAAAAAGATCAATCATTTAAAGGAGAATTTGTTTATAAATCTGATAGTTTTAAAGCAAACTATATTCTAAACAAACCAACAATAGTTCAACCTTCCTCATCGAAAACATCAGGAACAAAAATTTTTGTGGCAGCAAAGGAGGTAAAAGTCATTGATGGATATGCAGAATCAGAGAGTATTAATAAATTTGATTTAACTATTGATTGGGGATGGCTTTACTTTTTAACAAAACCATTATTTTTCATAATAAACTATCTTTTTGAACTTACCAAAAACTTTGGGATTGCAATAATTTTAGTTACAGCAGCGGTAAGATTATTGTTCTTTCCGTTAGCTAATTACTCATTTAGATCAATGGCAAAAATGAAAATTTTGCAACCAGAATTATTAAGATTAAAAGAATTACATAAAGATGACAAAGTAAAACTACAACAAGAAATGATGGCTCTTTACAAAAGAGAAAAGGTAAATCCACTGTCTGGATGTTTGCCAATTTTAATACAAATACCTTTCTTTTTTGCAATCTATAAAATGCTTTTGATCTCATTGGAAATGAGACATCAACCTTTTTTTGGTTGGATAAAAGATTTGTCGGCGCAAGATCCCACTTCTATATTTAATATATTTGGTCTAATACCATGGGATCCTCCGTCTTTTTTGATAATTGGTGCATGGCCAGTGATGATGGGGGCAACAATGTATTTGCAGCAAAAGTTAAACCCAACACCTCCAGACCCTATTCAAGCAAAGATATTTATGTTTTTCCCATTATTTTTAACAATTATACTAGCGCCATTTCCATCAGGTCTTGTTGTTTATTGGACAATTAACAACATATTAACAATTGCCCAACAGTGGGTAATCATGAGAACAACAACGGTCAAAACTAAATAAATGTCTGAGGATAAAAGTTTAGACAAAATAAAAAAATTTTGGCCTGACGATGCTCCTGACGTTAATAACGTTTCAAAATATGTTAAAAAATATCAAAAAGATTTAATAGTAATTAAATATGGCGGAAATGTTTTAATCGACAGAAATATATTTAATAACTTTATTCAAGATATCAGTATATTAAACAAATTGGGTCTTTCAATTGTTGTAGTTCATGGAGGGGGGCCGAGAATAGAAAGAGAATTAAAAAAAGGAAATATTCAAAGTAAATTTATAAATGGTTTAAGAGTCACAGATAAAAATGTAATAAATGTTGTTGAAAAGGTTCTTATTGATTTTAATAATGATATTGTAAGCTCACTAAACGAAATAGGATCAAAAGCGGTCTCAATAAACACAAAAATAAATAATGTTATAAATGTAATTCCAGATAAACCTGAGCTTGGTTTTGTGGGAATTCCTCAGAAAATTGATGTAGAAATTATTAAAAATATTATTATTCAAAAACAAATTCCTATTGTTGCTCCATTGGGTTTGGATAAAAATAAACAAACTTATAATATAAATGGAGACACGGCTGCTAGTGCTATTGCAAAAAAATTAAAATCTAGAAGACTTTTATTAATGACTAATGTTGAAGGTGTTTATGACGATAGAAAATCCTTAATATCAGAAATAAAACCCTATGATATGGAAAATTTAGTAAAACTAAAAATTGTTCAAGGCGGTATGTTACCAAAAATAAAAAATTGTATTGATGCAGTTGAAAATGGTGTGAGAGG